>Ga0210394_10000653_pt1 | contig 68054 bp, 65 predicted proteins | sample IncBWC12MmetaG_FD_160121 | JGI IMG/M metagenome (GOLD analysis project Ga0210394, IMG submission 160121) | Forest soil microbial communities from Barre Woods Harvard Forest LTER site, Petersham, Massachusetts, United States - Inc-BW-C-12-M | ecosystem: Environmental > Terrestrial > Soil >...
TTGAGACAGATATGAATTCCGAACCGATCATCATGCTGATTATTTGTGCGGGCCTGCTCGCTTACCTCGTCTATGCCATGCTGCGGCCGGAGAAATTCTGATGACGGCGAACGGATGGCTGCAAATCTTTTTCCTGCTGTTGACGGTGTTCCTAATCACCAAGCCCCTGGGCGGTTTTATGGCGCGGGTGTTCGGAAGGGAACGGACGTGGCTGGATCCTGTCATGCGTCCGATTGAACGAATCCTTTACAAGTTGACCGGCGTCGACGAAGACCACGAGATGGATTGGAAGGAATACGCGCTGGCGTTGCTGTTGTTCTGTGGCGTTTCCATGATTCTGCTGTACGTGTTGCAAAGAGTGCAGCAGTGGGCGTTTCTCCCGTGGAATCCACAGAAGCTGCCCGGCGTGCCCCAGGCGCTCGCCTTCAACACTGCCGCATCTTTCACGACAAATACAAACTGGCAGAGTTATGTACCCGAAACCACCATGAGCTATCTCACCCAAATGGTGGGTTTGGCATATCACAACTGGGTTTCTGCGGCAGCGGGCATGGCTTTGGCTATGGCTTTCATTCGCGGCATCGCACGCCGCGAGCAGAAGACCATCGGCAACTTCTGGGTAGACATGGTTCGGGGTACGTTATGGATTCTGGCTCCGCTCTGTTTGGTGGGCTCGCTGGTACTCGTATCGCAGGGCGTGGTGCAGAACCTCAAGCCCTACGACACCGTGCAATTGCTTGATCCGTACCAGACGCCGCAACTGGGCTCCGATGGCAAACCGGTCAACGGATCGGACGGCAAGCCGCTGATGCAGACCGTGACGCAGCAGGTAATCGCGCAAGGACCTACCGCCTCGCAAGAAATCATCAAAGAGCTCGGCACGAACGGAGGCGGCTTTTTTAACACGAATAGCGCGCACCCGTTCGAAAATCCGACGCCTTTCACCAACTTTCTGGAAATGTTCTGCATTCTCGCAATTCCATCCGCGTTTACCTACACGCTTGGAAAAATGACAGGTTCTCCGCGCCATGGCTGGGCCGTATGGGCTGCCATGGCCCTGCTATTTCTAGCAGGAGTAACGACTGCGTATTGGGCGGAGGCACGAGGGAATCCTTTATTGGCCAATGCTGCACAGCACGGTCTGCAGCATCAACCGTCTGTTGCGCAACCCGCGGCGAACCTCGAAGGCAAAGAGGTGCGGTTCGGCGTGGCAAACTCAGCGCTTTTCGCTACCGTCACCACTGACACAAGTTGCGGAGCGGTCAACTCGATGCACGATTCTTTCACCCCGCTGGGCGGCATGGTACCGATGATCAACCTCATGCTCAGCGAGGTAATATTCGGCGGAGTCGGCGCGGGAATGTACGGCATGCTGGTGTTCGTGATTCTCTCCGTCTTTATCGCCGGATTGATGGTGGGCCGGACGCCGGAATATCTCGGCAAGAAGATCGAAGCCTACGACGTAAAAATGGCGATGCTGGTTGTACTGATTTTTCCCCTGGTCATTTTGACGTTCACGGCAATTTCTGTTTTGTACAGCTTCGGTACTTCCTCCATGGCAAATGCGGGTCCACATGGATTCAGCGAAGTGCTGTACGCGTTTACCTCAGCGGCGGCCAACAATGGATCAGGGTTTGGCGGGATCAACGCAAACACGCTCTGGTACAACACCTCGCTCGGCTTCGCCATGCTGTTGGGCCGCTTCATGATGATTCTGCCGATGCTCGCGATCGCCGGGAACTTGGCGGGCAAGAAACAAGCTCCCGCAACGCTGGGCACTTTCCCCGTAACGGGGCCGCTGTTTACGGTTCTGCTGATCGGCGTGGTGATAATCCTGGGCGCACTGACATTTTTTCCCGCTTTGAGTTTGGGACCAATTCTCGAGCATCTGCTGATGCAGGCTGGCAAGACCTTTTAGGCAAATATGGTAAGCAAAAAAGCAAAACGAAGTTTGTGGGACATGAAGATCGTGCGCCGTGCGGCGTGGGATTCGTTGGTGAAGTTACATCCCGTCACGATGATGCGCAACCCCGTGATGTTCGTCGTGGAAGTGGGCAGCGTCGTGACCACGATACTTCTCGTCATGCAGCGATCGCAGGGAAAGCCTGGGTTCGGATTCAATCTGCAGATCACGCTGTGGCTGTGGTTCACGGTGTTGTTCGCCAACTTCGCCGAAGCGATGGCGGAGGGTCGGGGCAAGGCGCAGGCCGATGCATTGCGGCGCGCGAAAGCTGAGACCATGGCGAACCGCCTTCTCGCTGACGGAAAAACCGAGACAGTGCCGGGATCGAAGTTGCGTTGCGGCGACCTGGTGCTCGTCGAGGCGGGAGAGTTTGTGCCTGGCGATGGCGAGATTGTGGAAGGCGTTGCGTCCGTGGATGAGTCGGCAATTACCGGCGAGTCTGCGCCGGTGATTCGCGAGGCCGGTGGCGACCGCTCGGCCGTGACGGGAGGTACACGCGTGCTCTCGGATTGGGTGAAGATAAAGATCACATCCAATCCCGGCGAGACTTTTCTGGATCGCATGATTGCGCTAGTAGAAGGCGCGGAGCGGCAAAAAACGCCGAATGAAATCGCCCTGAACATCCTTTTGGCGGGTCTGACGATTGTGTTTTTGCTGGCTGTAGTCACGTTGCAGCCCTTCGCAATTTATGCGGGCGCGCCACAGACCGTCTTCGTGCTGGTGTCCTTATTGGTATGCCTGATTCCGACCACGATTGGCGGATTGCTATCGGCAATTGGGATTGCCGGCATGGACCGACTGGTGCAACACAATGTTCTGGCAATGTCGGGACGCGCCGTGGAGGCCGCCGGCGATGTGAACACGCTCCTGCTCGACAAGACCGGCACGATTACGCTGGGCAACCGCCAGGCCACTGAGTTCGTAATGGCGCCCGGCGTCACAGAGGCGATGCTTGCGGATGCGGCCCAGCTTTCTTCGCTGGCCGACGAAACCCCTGAGGGACGTTCGATTGTGGTGCTGGCGAAAGAGAAGTACGGACTGCGCGGGCGCGAAATGAGTTCGCATGATGCTGAGTTTATCCCGTTCAGTGCGACCACGCGCATGTCAGGCGTGAATCTCAATGGCCGCGCTATCCGCAAAGGCGCTACGGATGCGATCGCGAAATATCTTGAAGAGCAGGGAAGTCCGCTCCCTGCGGAAGTGCGCTTGGCGGTCGAAATCATTTCTCGCTCCGGTGGAACACCTCTGGTGGTTGCGGAGAATGGCCGCGCCATGGGAGTGATCCACCTGAAAGACATCGTGAAGGGCGGCATGCGCCAGCGTTTTGATCAGCTGCGCGCAATGGGAATCAAAACCGTGATGATCACAGGAGACAATCCGCTGACCGCAGCCGCAATCGCGACCGAGGCAGGTGTCGACGACTTTCTTGCGCAGGCCACGCCGAAAGACAAGCTCGATTTGATTCGCCGCGAACAAGGCCAGGGAAAACTGGTCGCCATGACCGGCGACGGAACCAACGATGCGCCTGCGCTGGCGCAGGCCGATGTAGGCGTAGCAATGAATACCGGAACCCAGGCAGCAAAAGAGGCCGGCAACATGGTGGATCTGGATTCCAATCCCACCAAGCTGATTGAGATCGTTGAGATCGGCAAGCAGCTATTAATGACACGTGGCGCGCTGACGACCTTTTCCATCGCAAACGACGTGGCCAAATATTTTGCCATCATCCCGGCAATGTTCGCCGGTACGTTTCCCGTTCTGCAGGCGCTAAATATCATGCGCCTCGCGACGCCGCAGTCGGCGATCCTGTCGGCGGTCATCTTTAATGCACTGATTATTGTGGCTCTGATTCCGCTGGCGCTTCGCGGGGTGAAATACATCCCTCAGGGAGCGGCCGTGTTGCTGCGCCGAAATCTACTGGTCTACGGCGTGGGCGGCGTGATCGTCCCTTTCATCGGAATTAAGTTAATCGACTTGCTGATCGTGCGAGCGGGGTTGGCCTGAGAGCAACCATGAAAAAGAATCTGATTATTGCTGTGCTAATGACGCTGGTGACCACTGTATTGTTCGGCTTGCTCTTTCCCCTCTTGATTACAGGACTGGCGCAAGTTTTCTTTCCGAAGCAAGCCAATGGAGAATTGCTGACGCGCAATGGCCACGTAGTCGGGTCTCGATTGATCGGCCAGACATTTTCATCGCCGGGTTATTTTCACTCTCGCCCTTCGGCTGCCGGCACCGGATACGATGCGGGCAACTCGAGCGGATCGAATCTAGGACCGACGAATCAGTCCCTCATCGCGCGAGTGCAGGGAGATGCCGATCGGGTGCAGCCGGAAAATCCCGCAGCGGAGATTCCGATCGATCTGCTAACTACATCGGGGTCCGGACTCGATCCTCACATTTCGCCCGAGGCGGCGGAATTTCAAGTGCCGCGTATCGCGAAAGAACGAGGACTCAGCGAAGATGTAGTGCGTGAAGCCGTTCGTCAGCATACCGAGTCCCGGCAATTTGGATTTCTGGGTGAAGCGCGAGTCAACGTCCTCGAGTTGAATCTCACCTTAGATGAGATTTCATCCAAGCCTGTACCTCGCTGAATCCACTCAACGATTTTTTCGATTTGCTGATTCTGAATATTGACGCAATGTATACGGATTTCTTTACGAATTCTTTATGCCTTTAACGATGTAATTCAATTCACCCAAACGGAACTTTCGGCGGAGCCAATAAAGGCGATTCGACGGAGTTCAAACCGTTGAACGGCAATGCAGAGCCACTTCAATCTGCGAGATAAACGGGGCGTGATGAATATCAAAACTCAGGTACGTGAGGGCACGTTGGTTTTACTAACAATTCTGGCTCTTAGTTTTGTGGTCGCAATTGTGCCACGCTGTAAGGCCCAGACCCAGGCTTCGCTTGATGCTGACGCAAAAGTTGCGGCGGCGAATCAACCTGCCGGGGGCGGTTCTGCCCGCGCCAGCGAAGCGCCCGGCACTTCTTCTTCCGCGGCATCCGCGCCAGCCGCCGCCGACCCGGAGCTATCTGCGGTCGAGCAAGAACTCGCTGCCATGAAGGCACGCATCGAGCAGCTCGAAGCGGAGCTAAAGAGTCGCACTGCCGCACAACCTGGGCCTGCGACACCAGCAACAACCGTGGCAGCAGTTCCCGCAAAATTGGAAGCGGCCCCGGCAGCGGCGAGTGCAAGTCCGGCCGTGGCGTCTTTGCAATCGCCCAGCGATTCAACGGCCGCGCCTGCGAAAAAAGAAAAGATCGCGCCTTTCTCAGATTGGGATTGGACTTGGCTAAACGGCAATCCGCGCAACAAGGACACGGCTTTCGACTCAAAGTTTTTCACGCCGGAAATCCGGGCTGATGTTACCTACACTTACGATTTCAACAAGCCAGTGGACAACTCCATGGGCGGATCGAGCGAGTTGTTTCGTTCCAATGAAATTCAGTTGGAGCAACTCGGAATCGGCGGCGACTTCCACTACGACAACGTTCGCGCCCGATTCATGACGCAGTTTGGCATGTATTCCACGGCGACGATCCGTAACGACCCCAGCTATTCCAAGGGGCAATGGAATATCAACGACGCCGACCGCTATTTGGCGGAAGCCTACGGCGGCTACCACCTCAATGTGCTGAACGGGATCAACCTCGATGCGGGAATTTTCATGTCGTACATCGGCCTGTTCAGCTATTACAACTTCGATAACTGGGCCTACCAGCCTTCTTACGTTTCGTCCAACACACCATGGTTTTTTGAAGGCATTCGCATACAGATTTTTCCCAACCCCCACCTTAAAATTGAACCCTGGATCATCAATGGATGGCAATCCTACGGCTCGTCCAATACGAGGAAAGGGATAGGCGGACAGATCAAGTGGACTCCGAGACCATGGATAAATGTTATCTCCAACAATTACGGTATCGGCCATGACGACCTATACATACAGAACCGCGGACGCATTCACACGGACGACAGCATCGAGATAAAGTACTACGACAAGCCGGGACAGACGCTCGACAAGATGGCCTTCTCCTTCACCGGCGATATGGGTTGCGAATTCGGCCCCAGCACGGCCACACTAGCCGGCGTGAGTTGCCTCGGCAATAAAAAGGACCCGCTTGGACCGGTGAGCGCCAATTTTCCGAAAGGCGGAATCGATCCCAAGCAAAGCTTCATCGGCTACATGCTCTACAACCGCATGTGGTTCAAAAAGGATCTGTTTGGGTTAACCATCGGCGGCGGCCAAATCAACAATCCGGGCCGCTACCTGGTCCTGCTGCCTCCCATCAATGGCGAGACGGCGTCCTCCGCGGCGATCAACGCACCCTACTTCACCGGCAATCCCGGAGATCCATTCAAAGCCTGGGATACTTCGGTCACGTTTGATTACATGCCAAGGCAATGGCTTACGTTCCGCTGGGAGGCCGACTACCGCCATGCGAGCGTGCCTTATTGGTCGGGAGCCGGCGGAGTTACGCCGCCGGGTTCGGGAGGTGTGCCTTATACCAACAACGGATCTCCGCAGTTCTTCGCTTGTACGGACGGAAATACATCGGGTTCATTGTCCCTCAGCGGCGCGCAGGCGGCGTGCGGTACACAAGGCAGCACGGTATGGTTCCCCGACCTGCGCCGAGACGAGATGTTGTTCGATTTCGACATCATGGTCAAGTTCTAACGTTGACAGGAATCTCGCGAGGGAGTTCGGCTCTCCCGGGCCCGACGATTCCAAACCGAGGTGAAACCATGTTTAGGTCCTGCCGAAGTATTCTTGCGATCACTGCTGCGTTGCTCCTGCTCTGTTCTATGGCCAGGAACGTCGCGGCGCAAAGCGGAAAATCAACAGGCGTAGTGGCACCAACGCCGCAGGCTGAAAAGGCTGAGAGAGAAAAGCAACTCGCCGCCGCAACCGAGGCGGCCAAGCAACTGTTGCTCGCGATGGACACAGACAAGAGCGGCAAGATCTCCAAGGAAGAATGGATGAAGTTTATGGCGGATGAGTTTGATCGACTGGACACCAACCATAACGTCGAGCTGGACCCCAAGGAACTATTGCGGTCGCGAATGCGAGTGCGTCCAGCCGTGGGGCACGCGAATGTGGGCAAGTGAACGCTCCACTCAGGACACATCGAGAGTCGGCCTGAAGGTCTGGTTCTCGCAAGGAATCTCATGATCAACAAAAGACGACTCAAGGGGAAACCAGCTAATAAAGGCAAGTTGGCTGGCATTCTTGATACAAACGTGGCTTTCGTGATCCTTGCGGTTGCCAGCATGGCCGTTTTCGACCTTTGGGTTTTTGTGGGGTTTGTAGGGAGGTGAACATGCATTGATCTGCGAGGACCGGCGAGTTCAGGAGCGATGGCGGCAAAGTGTGGCAGGGGCAAGGGGACCGGATAACGGAGTTCCAGATAGAATCGCCGAACTGGCCTGCCGGTTCCTCAACGCCGTCAGTAACGCCCGCGCTGGCTGAGCCCGTGCCAGCAAACTTACCCTGCAAGCCTGAGTAGGGGAGCCGCGCATCACTGCCTCATGCTTTCGGATGGCTCCAACCTTTTTGTCGTTTGTCGCACCCGTTTCGCCGCGGTTTGCGACCCAATTCATGGTTGCGTCGCAGGCTTCGCACGGAAGATGCCCTTGAAGTTTTCGCGATACTGAAGGAAGACCAGTACCCACAGCACACAGGCCACCAGAGCCGGAGCAATGCTCGCCGGCGCAAGCGTCAGGTGAAACGCAAGGATGTTGTAGAGTTCCGCCGCCAACACTGTCAGCGCAAGTGGCACGAAGTAGCCCGAAAGCAACAGCAGCCCACCGAGCACTTGAATCGCGAAGAAGAATGCGGCAAAATGCGACTCGCTGACGGAGACAAGAAACTGAAGCGTGAGCGGATTCGTCGGCGGTGGCTGGTGGATGAAGTTGAGAAATCCGTTCAGCCCAAAGACCGTAAAGATCAGGCCGAGTAGATAGCGAGCAATAATAGAAGTAATTTTCATAGGTGTCCTCTCTAGAAGGTCTGCGCGTGCGTCTGCACGGCCTGAAGGTGCGGTGCAAGAAATGCGTTACGGTCCTGTCCCTGGTTCAGTATAGCGGTCCCCCCTGCGGTGAGGAAGGTCGCGTCCGTCACGCCAAGAAAACCAAATACGGACCGCAGATACGGCTCCACGAAATTGAACGAGGCCATCTGCGTCTGGGCGTCGTAGATCCCGCCCGTTGCGATGATGAAGGTCGCCTTCTTGCCGGTAATCAGGCCCTTCGGCCCTCCCTTACTGTAGGAAAAGGTCTTGCCGACACGCGCAATCTGGTCGATCCATAGCTTGAGCACGGAGGGCACACCAAAGTTATGCATGGGCACTCCGATGACGTACTCATCGGCCTGCTCCAATTCGGTGAGCAGCGAGTCGGAGAGCGAAAGCAATTGCTTCTGCTGAGGAGTGCGGGCCTGTTCCGGCGTGTAGACCGCACCGACCCATTCCGCATTGATCGGTGGCATTGCTGTTGCGCTGAGGTCGCGGTCTATGACCTTTCCATCCGGGTGCGAAGCTTTCCATTGGGTGACGAACGCAGCGGATAGCTCGCGAGAGACCGACCGTCCGTAGAGTGGACTGGAATCGATATGTAGCAGCGTTGACATTTGAAAACCTCCTGCAAGACAATTGATGAGTAAGCAACATATGTCGATTCACAAAATAAACAAGTGTCGTTTAGTCTGCGAGGAGGTATCCTTATTGTAGGAATGGCCCAGCTTCTCCAATCCGAGAGTGGAACAATGGACCCGCGCATCCTGCGCAGCCGCCGCATGCTCATGGATTCACTGGCCAAGCTATTGATAAAGAAGGCTTTTGAGGATATCTCTATTCAGGAGATCGCCGACGAGGCAACGCTAAATCGGGCCACCTTTTACCTGCACTATCCAGACAAGAACGCATTGCTGCAGGCCATGACAGAATCCCGCTTCCGCGATCTGATCGAGCGCCGCGCCATTACCTTTACCGACTGCCATGGAGCCCTGCGCGCCATTGCTCTCGGTGTCTGCGACTATCTTGTGGAGTCCACAGGTTGTCCCAGTCAGTTGGCTCGGATATCGCTCGAAGGCTCCATCATCCCCGTCGTCGAGGATATGTTCAAGGAAGGCCTAGCCCTTCATGGGACGGCACCAAATGTCGACGCGGCACTGCTGGCAACCACCGCCGCCTGGGCCGTTTTTGGAGCCGCGCGCCGCTGGTTTCAGACCCCCAACCGTATCCCCGCGGAGGAGATGGCAGCCAGGATTGAAACCATGGTGAGTCCGGTCCTCTTCGGCGCCTCTCAATAGATGAGGGTCACGGAAAGCACAGTCGCCTCGGCAACGCCCGCGATCGTCAAAAATGTTTACCGAAGTTCTGGAACATATCGGCGCGGTTGGCGTCGATTTCTTCTGCCGATGGAGCCTGCCCGTATTTGGCGAACATGCCGCGCCCCGTTTTGAAGGGAGCACCCGACGATTGGCCTTCGAGCGCGGACGCGAGATCACGTTCAAGGACTTCGCAAACATAACCGGCGGGAGAAACGCCATGCGCGTTAGCCTGGACTTTCAGGGCCGCTTCGAGCTTCTCTGGAAGTTCAATCATCATGGCTGATTCCTTTCTCCACCACCAATTGTAGCGATTTCCGGGGCCCGATCAAACAGCTCGATATCGGCCTCTCCCTCGCCTCATTGAAATTCGGCTCGACGTCGTCCCCAGTTTTTCCTCCCGCTGGTTTTCCTGTCCCTAGGTTTCTCTGTGCCGCAGATTAGGGGTCCAGATCTAGCATTGTCATAAGCTGACTGGCACCGTATCATGCCCGATCATGTCAAAACATAAGCGCGAGGACAAAACTCAACAACACCTGCTAAAGAAAACAGAAGATACAACTCATAAGGTGCCGGAGGTATCGCCACCTCGGAACCCACTTCTCACTTTCCCGCCTTTACTCGCACTGATAGTCAGCATTGCGAGTTTCTTAACTGCATTTTTAAGTTACCGTGTAAGCGACAAAAGCCTAAAACAAGTACAACGCGCCTATACGACCGTCGATTGCCAAGTGGAAGATGCCAAAGATTACACCAAATATCGTGTGTATGTCCGAAATCTTGGCAATACTCCCGCCCTCAAAGTAACTGCACACGCTACTGGTTTCGGATTCTACAGCGCTGAGCGGCTCAAGGATATGCAAACGATCGGTCCCAAGGACGAGAAGATGCTTGTGAAGATTGAAGAGAAACCGGAAATTGCTGCGTCACACAAAACTGGCCTTCGCGGTGCAGTCATGTATGACGATATTTTTGGAGTTCGGCATTCCGATGAGTTCTGCTTCCAAGCCATGGGGCCAGACGTCTACATTTGCGATGATTCTAAAGCTCCGCCAGGCGCTCAGCCTGACCAATTTGAGCCAATAAACTAATGCAGTGCAATGAAAATTCATCGACCTCTTTCGATCATGCAGACATGAGCGAGGCATTCACGGCCACCCCAAATTATGGGGGTCCTGCTTTGCTAGCCAACGATTGATTTGTTTCATCCGGGTATTTAAAGATGCTAGGGAATTGGTCACTAACAAAAGCAACGATGCCTTTTCTTGGAAAGAGCTTCTCTACAATGAAACTATCAATTAATCCCGCGAGCCCTCCCGGTACGGCGCCCAGTAGGCCTAAAGCCGTTGAAGCAAGGAATCTCACGACCTTGCCCGATTTGGAACCTGCCACAAGTCCGAGTTTTGCGCGTAAACCCGTAACCAGCTCCGCTATCTCACTGTCACTAAGTTCGTCGGAAGAGCGCAACCAATCGCGGAATGCACGACACTCGTCACTTTCGCGAACCTTTAGCAGTTTGTCGACGTTAATTACCCTCTCGCCCCATTCCAGTCGGACATCTGGAAAGTCGGACAGACGTATTACCCGTTCGAAGCGCCGCTCTTGGGCTCCGGGTGCAACAACGCTAGCTAAAAGGCCGAATTTTTTCTCAACAAGCTCGGTGTCCACTTGCGAGAATCCATTTAGCGCGGAGTGAGCCCGCATTTCGGCAAGCCGTTGCATTAAAGTTCCAACCGCAAAACCTGCCGCTTGCCCGAGGCTGTGAACGTCATCCCGAGAAATGTTGAACTTCTCTCCGATGTCTGTTTCAAATCGATAGTCCCCAGTTTCAATCTCTTCCAAATCGGCACGGACTGGCACTGTTAGCGCGGAAGGTCCAAACCTGCGCTTTAGCTCAATGTCGACAGCGGCTCGGAATAACGCGGGGTTTTTAGTCAATTCTCGCATCATCTCCTGCTGAAGCTCGTTCTCAATTCCCGGAGGTAACCGAACGAGGTTCGAAGCAACCGTCTTTTTTAGTCGGAGAATACTCTTGTGGGGCACTCCCTCGATCTCGTGGAATGGCTGCAGGGAACGGTGGACAAAATCGCCGAATTCCGCAATTCTTACTACCCTGAAGGCATACGAACCAAGCGGGAGCGGGGACCTATCACGCATGTCTGGCCTTATTGGATTCTGGCCAGTACTAGCGACTACCAAAGGTTCGCATCGGATTTGAAGCGCACCTGAGGTGATAAGCTCTCGCAACCCGTCAACGCTGAACGCTGACACTAAGTACGGGACTTCGCGGAAACGCAGCGAGTCAAGAATGTACGTTTCGAACAAAAGTAGGCGCGCGACTATATCGCCGATCTCGGCCCCGGTCACCTTGCCCTGTGAAACCCTTGCGGCCGGGCCTAGTAGCCGAGTTTGAAGATCCAGTTCTGGGATGGATTGTCCGGACTTTAACATCAGATGAATGATAGATCGAGGACTGCGAACGTAGCGCAAATTTTCGGCTGCGGAAAAATCGGAGAGAGACGGGGCGTTCCCAGTTTTTCCAAAAATAGTTCGCCTCTGCTGTCGATTTTCGGTCTCCCGGGCGACTTCCGATAACAGAACGATGAGCTACGGCTCTTGAGTCGCAGCAAACAAAGAGTCACAAGGAGATCTAGTTCTGCGCCCGGCCGGACCGGGGCATAAGAGATTAAAGTTGACCATCCGAACGTCAGTCAAGCTTCTCTGATACCCCATTGACGAGCGATTGCAGAAGCGTTGTTGCTCCTGGACATTGGGCAAGCCCAGCGCTTTGGCCGGCCCATAAGGCAAGGAATTCGCTCCGCCCAGCCTGCTGTGCTGGCAGGGCGAGGTTCCGCATGAGAGCCCGTTGTAGCGGGTACGGGAGAACGGCGACGCCGGGCCGGTTCATCTCTTCCAGAAGTTGATTGTGGATGCCGCGTGCCAGGCGTCCGGTGAACCCACGTGTAAGTGATGTTCGGCCCGCCTTTCCGCTCAGAATCGCCTCGCGGTGCAACGAGCTTGCTCCAGACTCTTCGCAGGCAAGAAAGACCGTTCCCATCTGTACACCTTCTGCGCCGAGTGCCAGGGCTGCAACGATGCCGCGGGCATCCGCGATTCCTCCGGCTGCTACCACCGGTATCCCGACGGCATCCACGACCTGTGGAACTAGAGAGATCGTCCCTGTGAGGGAATCTTCCGAAGAGCGCAGGAACGATCCGCGATGTCCGCCGGCCTCGAATCCAGAGGCTACAACCACATCGACACCGGCTTGTTCCAGGGCGATGGCCTCGTCCCGTGTCGTCACGGTGCCGATCGTGACGATGCCCTGGCGATGACACTCTTCGAGAATCTCCTTCGGCGGAATGCCGTAGATGAACGAGAAGGCAGGCACCTTGGCATCGAGCAGAACGCGCACCTGATCTTCGAAGCGAAGCGGCTTGTATGGTGAAAACTGCGGCTTGCTCGCACCGAGCGCCTCAAGATGCGGAGCTAGATGAGAGAGCGCGCGTTCGAAGGCTTCAGCATCGGACGTTGTTGCACCCTCGTCCTCCATCGAAACCCAAAGGTTTATGGCGAATGGTTTATTGGTCAACGAACGGATCTCGGCGACGACCTCCTGAATCGCCGACGGAGCAAGGCCAAGCGCGCCGAAAGAACCGAGGCCGCCGAAATTTGATACAGCGGCGGTAAGGCGCTGCGAGGGAAAGCCTCCAAGCGGCCCCTGGATGATTGGGTACTCAATTCCGAGTTTGTCTGAAACGCGCGTCCTGTTCCATGCTGAGTTTCGTTTCGCCATAATCAAATGCAGAGGCGGGTCTCCCCGCCTACTCACACCTCGACTTCATGCCTCGACTTCCAGGATGACTTCAACCGCAATGGGCATGCCCAGAGGAAGACTCGCCACGCCTAGCACCATGCGGACTGAGGTCTTGTCTTCTCCAAAAACATCACGGAATAGTTCGGAGGCAGCGTCGGCAACTTTTGGCTGATCGAAGAAGTCTCCATGGGTTGCAAGATAGACGCATAGTCGAACAACGCGGGTTACTTTATCGAGTGAGCCTAGTTTCTGCCTTGCCGCCGACAAAACATTTAGAGCGGCAATGCGGACTGCCTCTCTACCTGCGTTCGTATCCAGTTCTTTCCCGAGACGGCCGACGAACTTCGGCTCATGTCCGATGGCAGGAAGCATCCCGCTGAGGAAGAGCAGGTTGCCGGTTTGTACGGCCTCGACATAGGCGCCGAACGGAGTGGGCGGAGGCGTTAGTTCGATGCCGAGTTCGTGCAGCCGGCGCTCCGCGCTGGCCGACTGCGAGCCCTTGGCGCTTACCATTTGCCCGAGTGCGCACCACCGTCCACGTGCAGCACCTCCCCCGTCACATAACGGGCCTCTGTGAGATAAACCACAGCTTCCACAATGTCCTTCACATCACAAATTGTACCCATCGGCGAGAGCGTCTTCAGAAAGTCCTTCGGGTTGTTCTTGTGCAGCGGCGTGTCCACCACACCGGGCGCGACCGCGTTGAAGCGAATTTTCTCCTTTGCATACTCCGTTGCCAGGCTCAGCGTGATGGCTTCAAGCCCGCCTTTGGTGATCATCGGAACCGATGCCGTAATGCCTGCAATCGGGTTGTTTACCAGCGAAGCCGTGATGGTAACGACGCTCCCGCCAGACTTCTGCGCAAGTATCTGGGTGACCACTCCCTGGGTGACGTAGAGGAAGCCTTCGAGGTTGGTAGAAGATAGCGCCTTGAAGTCTTCAGCCGTGTATTCAGTGAAGGGTTTTGTGAAGAAGATGCCGGCATTGTTGACCAGGGCGTCGATGGATACAAACCTCTGGACGGCTGTCTCTACGACCTTCGAAGCGACAGCGCTCTCTCCGATGCTGCCACCTACGAGAGCCAAATGATCAGATTCGATGAAGGTATCCAACTTCGTGATGTTGCGCGAGTTTGCGACAACATTGTATCCGCGATCAAGGAACGACCGGACTACGCCAGCTCCGATGCCTTGCGAACCTCCCGTTACAATGACCGTTTTCAGTTTGCTTGCCATAAATCAGCCTCCTTGGCTGTTGGTTAAAAATGCGAGATGATTCAAGTCCAGGCGTCTGGCGTCTTCTGGAAATCCCACTGCTCGCCTTTAACAACGTCGGCAGCACCTTGCCGTCGAACCCCAAGAAGTGTTGAATGGCTCATTGCTCAGAACCCTTACTTGGTACCGCTCGACGCCGCTGGGATGAACTGGAAAATCTTGTCCGTCACAAGTGTTCCGTCCGCAAGCTTCTCTGTGGTCGCATAGACGACGTCGCCATTGTTGAATGTGACCTTTTCCGGTGCGATCACCGTGACGGGGACAGTTGCAGGCACAGAGATCGTCTTAGAGCCTTCCTGATACTGGACCACCAGTGTGGTGCCGCTGCCTTTCTGTACCGTGCCGTTTGTCATGTGTGAGTGCGATATGGCAGGGCGGGAGACGGAGCCATTGGTCATGCTGCTGTGAGTAGTTGCACTCGGCGGGTCTGTCAGAACACTACCTTCTGCAGCTCCACTCAGCTCAGGAGGAAATATGAAGATTTTCTTCGCTACTTCTTTTCCATCCGGCTGCTCGGTCGACGCGACGCCGACATAAGACGACGCGATGATATGACTCAAATCAGAGGGTATCTGCTTATAGGTTGTGAGGGGCTCCTTGACAGCAACGTGGACCGCGCCTGAACTTGTCATAACGTCAAGCGACTTACCATCAAATGACTGGAGCTTTCCGATGACACCGTCAATTGGAGTGGCCGCTTGCTGCGCCTCCGTCACACCGATGCCGAGCGCGCACGCGAGAAGAGTCAAGCCGAGACGCTGCATCACTCCTCGTAGCGCTGACTTGGTCTCATGGGGCGCGGAATCAGCTCGGTACGTTTGTGAAAGTTTCATTTCTTTCTCGTCGATGATCATTCTTTTCTCCTTAATTGTTGTTTCTCTTTCCTTTGGTTTAGCTCCGGATGAATGCGAGGATGTCCGCATTGATCACGTCGGCATTTGTGGTCATCATGCCGTGTGGGAAGCCTGGGTAAATTTTGAGCGTGGCGTGCTTAAGCAGTTTGGCCTGCAGCAGTGAAGCGTCTTTGTAGGGCACGATTTGGTCATCGTCACCCTGCAGCACGAGAGTCGGCACCGTAATCGCTTTCAGATCGCCCGTTTGGTCTGTCTCGGAGAAAGCCTTGATGCCTTCGTAGTGAGCGAGTGCACTGCCCATCATCCCCTGACGCCACCAATTCTGGATGATTCCCTGCGACACCTTCGCGCCGGGTCTATTGAAGCCGTAAAACGGACCAGTAGGGACATCGAGAAAGAACTGCGCGCGGTTCGCAGCCAGCGCCTTGCGGAAGCCGTCGAACACTTCGATCGGAGTGCCGTCCGGATTTTTATCGGTCTTGACCATGAGCGGGGGAACAGCGGCGATCAGCACGGCCTTGGCTACGCGGCCCTGAGGCTCGCCGTACTTCGCGACATATCGCGCTACCTCGCCACCACCCGTCGAATGGCCGATGTGGATCGCATTCCTCAGGTCGAGATGCTCGGCCACCGCCGAGGCGTCGGACGCATAGTGATCCATGTCGTGGCCAATGGCCACCTGCGAGGAGCGGCCGTGACCGCGCCGGTCGTGCGCAACGACACGATAGCCGTTGGCTAGGAAGAACAGCATTTGAGTGTCCCAGTCGTCCGACGACAGAGGCCAACCGTGGTGAAACACAATGGGCTGTGCGTCCCTTGGACCCCAGTCCTTGTAGAAAATCTGCGTATTGTCTTTGCTTGTAATCATTGGCATATCGTTCTCTCCTGGTTCTGGTTGTGAAGTTGTCGAAGCCGCCATCCCATGCAAAAGTGGAGCCGGTTTCCCGATTGCTGCACCTGCAGCAAGAACACCGAGTGTTTTCAAAACATCGCGTCGGTTAGGGTGAAACATTGTGCGACCTCCGGCTCATCAGGGCTCCTAGAATCTCACTCACCCTTTTAAGGGCGTGTTTGCGAGGATTTCCACTTTGTCCACCTGGGGAGAAACCGCAAATAGTTCGCTGGCCCGCGCTCCCAATGCCTTCGCGATCTCGCCAGTCAAGTGGGCATTACGGCCCGCTTCATTTGCAAAGGTGTCGAAGATGCCGAACTTCCGCGGCCCGATCTTGATCGCGTACCATTTCAAGGTCCCTTTTTCATTCAACGCGAGTGCCTGAGCTGACTTTAGGAATGCCTCGGCGTCGGCCTCTTTACCTGCGCGCGCTTCGAGCGTGACTAACAATCCAATTGCTTCCATTAACTTTTCCTCCGGTGTTGAATTAGTTCCGGCCGATTGACTGACCTCGGTTTACAACTGTGAGTAAACTGGAGATCTGAAATGGACTTGTGCGGATTTCTGCTGGGATGGTCGGAATCTTGCTGAATTCGAATGGGTCTCTACTGTCAGCCGATCCTTATAGCGGGTATTTTCCCGCAATCGCTGCTGAAGGGCGAAGAATCGGCGCAGGCTTGCTTGTGCTAATGCTTGATTAAGTAAACTGACGATAGCGTATTCCAGTAAACTATTTTAATCGTGTTCGAAGGGATTCCATCTCGACGAGCGCCCCTAGACCGAGGGGACTATATCTTCTACTTTAGGCTCACATTTGCACTCTTCTTAGTCGCTTCAGCAATCTCGTGGTTTCTTTGGTCGAGATATCCGCTGTCGGTTAGCCGCAGGATTTCTTTAGGAGAATTTGTTCTCGGTTCACTGATTTCTGGCGTGTTTCTATTGACTGCCAAGTCCATTAGCCTGAAGGGTAATCAAAGGCGCCTTTGGGGTCTGCTGATTACTATAATGCTATTTCAAGTGATCCTCGATGTTCTCCGTTAGGTCTGCAGGACTACTGCCATAATCGCCGTTACACTCAAATCCCCATCGGATACCAATCTGTGTCCGACGCGTAGAAACTCGGCAGCGCTCTCGGTAAGGTCAAGTCCAAGCTATTACAACGAAACCACCAGCCGTGCCGCATCTTCGGAGCAGACTTCACACGCGCAATTCGCTTCGGAGCCGATCATATCCTCGCGATACTCTGTCGGGCTAACTCCGCAGACGTCACGAAAGACCTGTGCAAAGTGCTGCTGGGTCTTGAAGCCGCAGGCAACGGCGACGTCCAACACTCGAGCATCGGGAGCACGCAACATCGCCTTAGCACGCTCAAGCCTTTGGCGCAGAACAAATTGATGCGGGGTCTCGCCTGTTGACTTGCGAAACATCCGCGCGAAATGAGCTGTGCTCAAGCCTACCGATTGCGCCATCTCGTCGAGGCCCAAGTCGTCTTCCATCTTCGCGTGGACTAACTCTTTAATCCTTCGCAAGCGCGCTGAGCCGAGTCCGCCTCGGTATATCTGCACAGGACGGTGCCTTACTGCATGACCATTGACCAGCGTCACAGCCATCGCCTGTTCAAGAGAATCCAGAAACAGCCGCCCGCTCGGAAAGCCGGCAACCATCTCTGCATGAACGGCCGCGACCATCGCACTCAGGCGCGGGTCCGAAAACTTTCGCGAAGGGCGCAGTTCTACCTCGCCGTAAGCTCCGTCAGAGCAGGCCATCAGTGCCTCATCGGAAATTCCGAGCTGCAGATGCGATACGTTCATGAGTCCGACCCACTCCCCGACATGACGATGGCACAGTGCTAAGTCGCCCGCCCTGTAGTCGAACTTTTCCAGCGCGCAACGCTTCGTGCCCCACTCAATTGAGCCGGGCCGCAACATCATTGCGAACGCCTGATCATGCCGTACCCAATGACGCGGCTCTGTGTCAGGATCGGGGGGGAAGAGTTCAACTTTCATGTTCGGGACTCCATATTTTGCTCTCGTAACTCCTCTGTCGAAAACCAAGGAATGAGCCGCTGTGTTTTTTGGTCCTTGGCCATTCTGCGAGACCAAATCGCTTCACACGAATAGATTTAGAAAGTGACATTCCGATACGTCGTATGTTCCAATCAGACTGATAGGGAGTGCCTATCAGATGGAATTGCGACATCTGCGCTATTTCACCGCCGTCGTAGAGTGCAAAGGGTATCGGGAGGCATCACGGCGGCTGCATATCGCTCAGCCCTCGATCAGTCAGGCTGTGTCTGATCTGGAGGACGAACTTGGGCTGAAGCTCTTTTCGCGAACCGGTCGCAACGCGCGTTTGAGGCCGGAAGGCGAGATATTCTATACGGACGCTGTTCGTATCCTTCAACAGGCGGAGACTGCCATCCTCACTGCCAAGCGGGCTGCCCAAGGCAAAGTTGGGAGGCTTTCGATCGGGTTTATCGGTTCGGCAACCCTCTCCTTTCTGCCCGACCTCATTCGCAGATACAAACTGGAATATCCGAACGTAAAGCTTGCGCTACATGATCTCTATCCTGTCGAACTGGACCAGGCATGTGAAAGAGGCGAGATCGATATCGCTATCACGCGGACCCTCGCGCTTGAGCGCAGCAGGAATCGACAATCGAGAGTCTTGCTGCGTGACCCGCTAGTTGCGGTCCTCCCTCGATCACGAAAGTTAAAATTAAAGAGCAAAAAGATTCGGCTTGCCGACCTTGCGAATGAACGATTCATACTTTTTCACCGAAAAGGAGCGCCTGCTGTTTTCGACACCATCGTTGGAGCGTGCCGATCTCAAGGTTTTTCTCCGAGGGTTGAGAACGAACCGAATTCAATGCAGACGATCCTCTCGTTGGTTGAGGCCGACGAAGGCGTAGCCATCGTGCCTGCCTCCACGAGCATTCTCCGGTCGAATGGTGTGCGGTTCGTTCGGCTTGTGCCGGATCTGTATCTCGACCTGATCGCGGTTTGGCCACTCGGCGAGCCCTCAGCCGTATTGCGCACATTTCTCGACTTTCTAAGTGCCAATGCGGATGCGATTCGCGCAAAGGCCGAACTTGCTCTTTCCTCCATCGCCCGGATCAAGTCATAGCGATCTCCGCGACTAGCTAGCGAGTCCCTCCATCCGGGTCTCGATTGACGTTTCAACTTCGGACCGAACCTGAGGATCGCATTCAATAGAAGTGTGGCCCTTGAAGAAAAGCCAGACTTGCATTAATTACGAAGCCAGAGCGCGTTGGTGAGAAGCTGAGATTCGCGTTCGTCCGCACGGACCTATGTTTGTCTCAACAGTTTGGCTGAGGTCTTGTACTCGTTCCTGTCTGGTGACGATTTTCATTTGTTGCAGCGAATACGGTAACTCTTGCCCGCAATCGATGCAGCATACGTATGCTAGGCCAGCTCGGTCCCGATGCGGCCATGTGGTATGGGGATGCACACAGTCGAATAGGTATGCCAGGATCCACTTCAGCCAGCTCATAATCGATCTCTTCATGCGAAACCCTTTGGGTACATGCCATGTGACCCAAATTGGAAGCGGTTTAATATGGCGAGGTGACCGCGACGCCTCCTGCACTTCTTCGGGGAAGGGGCCAAGAAGGCGTTGTCGCGGTCTACCTCATAAACAATGGGCGCTCATCATCAAGACGAATTGTGTGGGACGGGTGTTTGGTTGAACACGCGTACCACACCTTCGGTCGCGGCCTATTAAAAGCGGAAGACGATGCCGGCTGATGGTTGCGCAGTGTGCGTCCAGCTGTCTGTTTCCAACCCGGCAAGATTGAAGCTGGGTGCTTTGTAGACTAGCCCGCGATACTCCGCTCGTATTGACCAATGCTTCGCGAGAACGTAGTCGGCACCCACACCGTAGAGGAAGGCTCCCTGCGTTTGCTCCGAGGCCCTTGCAAAACTGCCGCCGGCGTTGCCGGTTGGATTAAATACCAGGGCACCGCCGCCGGCCAATGCATATGGTTGAATCCGAGCGAAGCCTGGCAGTTTCACCACCGCTGAGCCAGTGATTTGGTGGACGTCGGCCTGGATGCGGGCCGGGGTGCCGCCGAAATAAAATTGTGTGTTGCGGTCGTAGCCGTAGTTCGCCTCGGCTGCGAGCCAGCGATTGAAACTGTAACGATAGCCAAGCAGAAATCCGCCGGTGTCGGTAGCGTGTTGCTGAATCCCGTTTCCGTCGGTGTCCTTCGTGAAAAATCCCGTGCCCTGAACGCTAATTTCTGATCGGTTCTCCTGTGCGACTGCAGTGATGGATACGAGTGCCAGAATGCCCACAATAGTTGCGGTTTGTTTTATCGAGTACTTCAGCTTCATGCCTGATCTCCTTTTGATTTCTGCGACGCTCGTCTCTCGCGTTTTGCAGCGGTATCGGCGCTGGTCAAGAGGTTCATGGCTGCCATGAGTAACACTTCCTGCAGCGTGAGGCCGCGAGTTGTGATCTACCACATGACCACCTCACAGTCGATTCGAAGCATCGCACCTCTCTAGAAAGCAAGAGTCATGCCAAACTTCTTGGCACGCGCAAGTGGTGGAAAAGCGCTGGGGTTAGCAGAAAATCGGTCAACCCCGAAAATGTTGAAGGGGTCGAAACTGTCGATTGTGTTAGAAACTATGCTGAAGAGGTAGCCGCACAATACGTGAAACATCTACTCGGCTTGAGTCATCACTACTTGCGAAGTAACCGGTGACCACGATTTTGCGACCTGTAGAGGAAATGAGTCATCATCTATATGGGTATTTGGAGTGAATTAAAGGCAGGCGACCAGTAGCGGGTGTTTGGATTGGAAGGCTATGGGTACAGACCTCATCATTGCGCCTCAATGCGACAGCCACCGCTATGAGGCTGTGCTGCGTATCAGTGAAGCGATCGCTGCGTGCCGCGAACCTGAGGAACTGGCTAGCACCCTCGCGGATGAAATCGGCAAGCTCCTGCAGTTTGATCACCTTTACTTCTTTGTCTTTAAAGAGAACTCCAAGGAAATCGAATACCAAGTTTGGGGTAAGGGACCCATCTCTTCCTGGCCGGATCTGCCGATCGAAGAGTTGCCCATATGGGACGCTGTACGCAGCCGGGATCCACAACATACCCCCGATTGGGACACGGAAGAGCGGTTTCCCCGATTCAGAGAATGGGCAAAGAAGATGGGCCTCGGCTCGGGGCTCCGTGTACCCTTGACGACGCCGCATCGTCGTTTGGGTGTTTTCGGAATCAACCGCGATACGGTGAATCCATTCAGCGAGGAAGAAATAAGCTTCCTGGGGCTGATTGGGCGTGTCGTGGCGTTCGCGCTGGATGATGGTTTGAACCTCAGATGTGCGCAACAACAAAATGAGCGGCTGAAGTTACTTCTGAATCTGACGAATCGAATTACATCAAATCTGCAACCTCGGGAACTGTTGCGCGAGATTGCAGCCAGCATTCGCGAGGTCATGCACTGTGACGTCGTTGCCGTTTCGCTGTTGGACCCGGAATCGGGGAAATCGAAGCTTTACGCCCTAGATTTTCCTCAGGGAAAGGGCTTTATCAGAGAAGGACACGTCCACAAAATAACTGGGCCGAGCCAGCGGGCGCTTGAGACATTGAAGCCAGTCATCGTGGAGAGGTTCGACCCTGCCGATATCCCTCCGGAGATATACGATGAAGTCCTCGCGGAGGGTTTGAAAAGGACCTGTCTGATTCCTCTGGTTAATCGAGGTCGAGCACTCGGAATCTTGAGCATCGCCCGGACCAGCGAGGTTAATTTCACGCCAGAAGACGTCGAATTCCTTGCCCAAGCTGCGGGCCAGATCGCTATCGCCATCGAAAACGCGCTGGCATTCCAAGAGATTTCGCAACTCAAAGACAAGCTCGCCCAGGAGAAGCTCTATCTCGAAGAAGAAATCCGCAGCGAGATGAACTTTGAAAACATCATCGGAAACAGCCCCGCGTTGAAGCATGTTCTGGAACTCGTTGAAACAGTCGCTAGCAGTGACTCTACAGTCCTGCTTCTAGGGGAAACAGGTACAGGCAAGGAGTTGATCGCCCGTGCCACTCACGACCGCAGCCGGCGCAAGGAAAGCACGTTTGTGAGGCTGAATTGTGCCGCCATTCCTACTGGTTTGCTCGAAAGCGAACTGTTTGGACACGAAAAAGGAGCGTTCACCGGCGCGATTACGCAAAAAATCGGCCGAATGGAACTGGCAGATCAAGGCACTTTATTCCTCGACGAAGTGGGAGACATTCCCATCGAAATTCAACCGAAGCTGTTGCGTGCATTACAAGAGCGCGAATTTGAACGACTGGGGAGCACTCACACGCGAAGAGTCAATATTCGGCTCGTCGCTGCGACCAATCGCGATCTCGAACAGATGATTGCAGCCCGCGAATTCCGAAGTGATCTGTACTACCGATTGCATGTATTTCCGATCCGGATACCGCCTCTGCGGGAACGTAAGGAAGACATTCCACAACTGGTGAGTTATTTTGTGCAGAAATTTGCCAAGCAAATGCAGAAGAAGATTGAAACTATTTCTCCGGCCGTCATGAAGGGGCTCATGGCGTGGGACTGGCCCGGCAATATCCGTGAGCTAGAGAATTTTATCGAGCGGGCGGTCATTGTGACGCGCGGCAGGTCGCTTGAGGCGCCGCTCGGAGAACTTCGAAAAACAAATACGGTAGCATTCCCGCATGCCGAGCAGCATAACGTCGAGCAAGTCGCCGAAAAAACAAATTCGCAAAGCGACCAAACCAGCGTTGCCGACGAATATGAAAGAAGGCAGCGTGATGAGATCATACGGGCGCTAACTGCATACAAGGGGCGCGTCGGCGGTGCCGATGGTGCTGCCGCAAGCCTGGGAATGAACCGCACGACTTTCCTTTCTCGAATGAAGAAATTCGGGATCTATGCGAAGCAATATGCTTGATCTGCCAGCCCTCCTCGTAGCTTCGACATTTTCGACGCTTTCAACTTCTTCGACCTCGATATTTCGAGTCCCAGCGTTCTTCCTCTGAAAATTCAGCGACTTACAGCGTCCGCAGGTTTGGCGTGCGCCTTGCCTTATCGCGAGTGGGAGAAGCAATGTTGAAGATCTCGCTCGTTGATAACCCCAGGCAGCGTCGGGTGATTGTGGAAGGAAAGCTCATAGCACCGTGGACAGCAGAGCTAAGGAATGCGTGTCAAGAGGCAAGAGCAGACCTTCGTGGTCGCGAACTCGTCATCGAAATGAACCATGTCACGACGATCAGTCAGGAGGGCGAGAACGTACTCCTTGAATTGATAAACGGGGGAATCCGATTCCGCTGTCAGGGCGTGTTTACGAAGCATGTAGTGAAAGAACTAAGTCGCCGAGCGAGCAGGAATCTCAGGATACGAGCAGGTGATTGAAGAGAGAAACGGTCGATACGCGGGTCGCGATAACTTTCGAAGGATCGAGGATAAAGAGCATGCAAAACGCAAATGCAGACGTCGGAAATGACGACAGCAATGAAACTCTAAAGAAAGAGGGAGCGACTCAGCAATTGGAGCAAATTCTATCGAGTGGTCTACATCCGCTTTACAGAAGGGCATACCGCCTCCTAGGCAACGCAGCGGATGCGGAGGACGCGGTGCAGGATGGGCTTCTCGCTGCCTATACCCACCTGAACCAGTTCAAAGGGCAGTCACAGGTTTCTACTTGGCTGACTACCATCGTGCTCAACTGCGCTCGATTGCAGCTACGCCGACGGCCAACACACCTCCCTGTGTCTCTCGACGAATCCACCGGGGAACTGCAATCAGTTTCAGTGTCGGAACGGCTAGCGGATCACCGGCCCAATCCCGAAGACGAATGCAGAGAGTCTGAACTAAGTGCTCGGTTGACTCAGTTGCATAGTCAGCTCTCTCCCACTCTGCGTAGGACATTTCAGCTGCGCGACGTTGATGGCTTATCGATCCGCGAAACTGCACGGATCTTGGGAGTACCAACCGGCACTGTGAAGGCCCAGTCAGCACGAGCTCGCAAAAGACTCAAAGAATTGATGCGGCGTACCCTCAGGCCGCGGTCTCGGAGGCTGCCAAATCGATTGTTACGGTTCGCAAATTCGACAAGCTAATTGCGCCAATGAACGTCACGGTCGCTCTTTGGAGACGCAGAAATGACTGAACAGGTGCACATTCAAGTTCGCCAAAAAGAAGCAAACCTGTACGCGAGTCACGAGGACTTTCACACAATCTTTAATGAGGATCTGAAGGAGCTCTATCAGCTTTCGTTTCTACTCACGAGCGATCCCGCAAAGGCAGGGCGATGCCTTGTAAGTGGTCTTGAGGACTGTGTCTCGGGAAACCCCGTCTTTCGTGAATGGGCGCGTTCTTGGGCGAAGCGAGCAATCGTCCAGAATGCAATTCGTGAATTGAAGCCGCGACCCAGCCAGTCCAATTCGCCCCTGTCTAGAGCTATGTTCTCCAACATGGACGAACATTCGAGGGGTCCAGGCGGACACTTCGATATCGAGGCCGTGTTGCGGCTTGCAGCTTTCGATCGGTTTGTGTTCGTCATGTCCGCCCTGGAGCATTACTCGGAACACGATTGTGCCCTTCTCCTCGGGTGCTCGGTTAGAGACATTCGGGAAGGTCGTACTCGCGCTCTGAAGGAGCTGGCAGACTCCCCTCACATGAAACCTTCCGAAAATCAACTGTTCGCGCAGGAAAAGAAATGAAATGAGTATTCTGCGAACTCAGTCTTGACCAGCTCGTATCTGTAGAACGAACAGTTTGCGGAAGACCGGACGTACTGATGAGAGCGCTCTATGCTGACAAATCACGAGCCCGACCGCAATATTGAAGACCTGACCGACACGGAGATATATGACGCAATTCGCTATCTTGAACCGGACCCAAAAAGCGCGAAAGAGATGTGTGAGGATGATCGGGAAAAAGATAACGGTGTCGTCATCTGCGTCTGTTTGTATATCGCACTGCTAGGGTGCCTCGCGTTCGTCTGGCTGTATTGGAGATGATCTTCTCAACGTCAGGCCTATCGCCTTTCTCAACACTTTCAACAGATTCGTCACCCACATGACGCATGATTGTGGCAGGACTCGCTGGAACTCAATCATTTAATTCAGAGCGACATTTGGCATGAGCCTTGCCTTCTCCATGAGTAATAGCACGGAAATTTCAAAATGGGGATTGCACCTATGGCTCACACTCAATCTCTATCGTTTCTGTCGCGAAATGCGCATTCTGCTCCTTTCGTTGAGGTGCGCCGATCGCTCCCAAGTAAAGTCGCGGCCATTTCCCCATTCGCGGATCAACTCATGCGCTTCATTCTGAACTTTCGAAACGCGGATGGTAGCGAGACTGACATTGAGATGGCGCTGCATGAAGCTCTTGCGAATGCGGTGATCCACGGCAACGGTGAAAACTCAGGCAAGCGTGTTTACGTCGAGTGCCGTTGTTACATGGACGGGGAGGTCTCAATCACTGTTCGGGACGAGGGACGGGGGTTTGACTGCAGCACAATCCCGAATCCTACCTTTCGAGAGAACTTGCTGTTCACGCATGGTCGTGGGATCTACCTCATAAAGACGTTAATGGACGAAGTCTCTTTCGAAGAAGGCGGCGCGGTTGTCATGATGCGAAAGAAATCTAACGCAAATTCAGCCGAACAGAGGAAACCATAATGATGCGGACATTTTCAACGTTCGTACTTGCAACACTTCGAGTCGGAGCCCTCGTATCCGTGGTTCTTTTACTCTCAGGCCTTGGCCTAGCGCAAAAAGTGGTGACCGCGAGGGCCACCATTCCATTCACTTTTTGGGCACAAGACCACGAATTCCAAGCTGGGGACTATGTCTTCGACAACGAGGTCCCAGGTACAGCTGCGATCCACCGCGAAGGAACAAACTCAGGTATTGGAGTCTCAATCATCCTCTATGCCATTCCGCAAGAAAAAGAAAATCCCAGAGTGATCTTCGTGCGCCGACGCGGAAGGTATTGTCTATTTGAACTCTGGAGTGTCCAGGGCCGGTACGTGGTTACCGCCGAATTCGAACACCGCGGCGAAGCTAGCGAACAACAACGGCAAGTGCCATTGACGATCGTGGAGTCACACGACGAATGACTGTTCGGAACAGGCTGTCAGCAGCATCTCGGGAGGCACGAGGTAGGAGTAGCGACGAAAGATGCCGATAAACTTGACCGCCCAGTCATAAAGGGAACAATCATGGGTGAGCACAACGAATACGCGAGTGGCCGCGCGGAATCGGTTCGACTGAATCCTAGGAACGTCTGAGACCATCTCACAGGTGGCGAGTCATGGAAAAGTCAAGTAGTGAAAGAGTGCTGGTAGTCGAGTCGGATGATGCATTGAGAAGTAGCATCGTCGGTGCGTTGAGCGATGCCGGATATGAGGTTTCTACCGATTATCGCGAAGGAATGAAGTCTGTCCTTGAAGTTCAGTCCCGATGCAGTTGTCTTGGACGCTAATCCGCCCCAATTGGATTGTTGCGATCTTCTATCCGAAATCAAAGGATCCGAGCGCACTCAGAATATCCGTGTGGTGATGCTTTCTCCCGGAGGATCAGCCGAGCGGACTCGCGGGCTTGATCTCGGCGCCGATGATGTCCTGTCACTGCCCTTTGATGCTCATGAATTGTTGTCACGGGTGCGTTGGCAACTGCGCAACAGGCACGCCGTTGAGGAATTTCGGCAGCAGGCCCACACGGTCGAAGAGAACCACAATGCGGCCCAGCAGGTGGTAGCCGCGGTCAGCGAGGAACAGCGGACACTTCGAGTTGGCCGGATAATCGCCCTTGCCATAGTGGGGGTTGCGGCGGTGGCTTTTCTGATCTTTTATCACCGCACTCAGCAACAGAACACCCGCGTTTATACCGCGATCACTCGATTACAGACCGGGGCGCTGACGGAACAAGAGCTGATCGACCGCTCGCGTCGCGTCCTGGAACGCGTGCAAAATGATCCATCGCCACCACGTGATTCCGAGAAGCTTCAACTCCAGAAGCAGAGCCACGACCTGAGATCACAGATTGCAAGCAGCGGCACTCAGAACATCTCAACATTGCAAAGCCAGTTAAGCGTGGTGGAAGAGCGCTTGCAGCGGCTTGAGGCTGGAGGCAAGATCGCGCAGACAATCATCCAAACTTACGAGCCCAGCGTGTGCCTCATTCATGTTGTAGTTGGCTTCCGCGAGCGCTCTACTGGATTGAGACTACGCTACGAGGGGGTGACAAGCACAGGCGAACCTGCGACAGACGAGCATAGCACTGCGCTCGCTGGCGTTACGGGCAGAGGTCCGGAGGTACGCGTCGATGTTCTCGGCACCGGCTTTCTGGTTTCGGACAAGGGGCAGATCCTCACCAATCATCACGTGGCTGAACCTTGGTGGGACAATGATGATTTAAAGGAGATGACGGACCAAGGCGTTGACCCAGTTGTTATCGAAATGACGGCATATTTTCCCGGCATCAGCCACGGGATCTCCATGACTACAGAAAAAATTTCGCCGGATGCGGATGTAGCGCTCCTGAAGGGCAACGTTTCAGGACCGAAAATGAAAGAGGTCGCTTTTGCCGAAGGTGATCGCTCGGCCGTTAGCGGTGGGCCGGTCGTGCTCCTGGGATATCCCACGGGGGTCGATGCAATTCTTGCTCGCAGCGGCGAAGAAACAATCAGGTCCATTGCGACTGCAACTAAAGGCGAACCGAAAGCGGTTGTGGAAGACCTTGCACGGAGGCACCTGATACGCCCGGTTGTCACGCAAGGTCACATCGGCGACGTCCTGCCCGACAAAATCATTTACGATGCCCAAACGTCCATGGGCGGCTCTGGTGGTCCTCTTTTCAACAGCGAGGGCAAAGTCATCGGAATTAACTTCGCCATGGTGCGCGATTTCGGAGGAGCAAATTTCGCCATCCCAATAGCCTACGGGAAGTCTCTCCTGAAACCGGGGGGCGATAGTCTTCGCCGTTAACCATCGGTCTGTCGCCACCTTTCAGCACCTTCATCCGTAGCGCAAACGATCCTGTTATTAACTCGCCCTGTGTGGTTCGTCCCTTCTGCACTTTTCTCAAGCCATTTGGGTCCCAGCGCCATTCCTCGTTGATGAGTTCGGCTGTCGCGTACCGGCTTTCTCGACACTTTCGACCTCTTCGACAGCTCCCTTGCTGCACTGCCTGAAAACTTCCTTCAATTGCCGTTACTTAGCTCGTGTCGGTTTTGGCATGCAATTTGCCCTTGGAGAAGAGTGCAATCGCGTGACTGACGCGCCTGAAATCGACGAGACGACTCTCTGGGCACATTTACCTCAACCGAGCAGCGTCCCGAATCCGGCGCGCCAGTGACGCGATTGAAGCGGAAGTTCATTAATTCGATTGAGGGGAAGGGAACGATGAAGCAAATATCGACAGGTTTACTTAGTGCAGTGCTCCTCCTGAATGCACTTGGGTGCAACGACGGTAAGGTGCGGGCTGCGGCCCCGCCTCCACCACCGGTGGTCGAAGTCGCACCGGTCATTCAAAAAGACGTGCCGGTTCAGGGCGAGTGGGTAGGAACCCTCGAAGGCTACGTCAACGCACAGATCTCTCCGCAAGTGAACGGTTACCTGATTCGCCAGGATTATCACGAGGGCGCATTCGTCAAAAAGGGTCAAGTGCTATTTGAGATTGACCCGCGTCCATTTCAGGCGGTGCTCGATCAGGCCAAAGCGCAACTGGCGCAGGCTGAGGCGCAGATGGCGAACGCCGAAACGAACGTGAAGCGTGATATTCCCGAAGCGGAAGCTCACGCCATTCCCCAAAGTCAGTTGGATACGGACACGCAGTCGCTGCGTGGGGCGAAGGCGGCAGTTGAGGCCAGCCAGGCGGCGGTTGAACAAGCAGAGCTGAATTTGGGCTACACGAGAGTCGTGTCGTTAATAGACGGAATCGCCGGCATCAACACTGTTCAGGTGGGCAACCTGGTGGGGCCGTCAACGGTCCTCACCGCGGTTTCGCAGGTAAGTCCGATCAAGGTCTATTTCCCCATCAGCGAACAGGAATACCTGCGGATGGCGGACGGCGGCGGTCCAGGAAGCGTGGACTTTCTGACGCACGCCTCACGCATCCCGTTGCAGTTAACTTTGGCAGACGGGAGTGCCTACCCGCATCCGGGCAGAATCATCTTCGCGGACCGCCAGGTAAACACACAGACCGGAACCATTCAGATCGTGGGTGAGTTCCCCAACTCCAGAAATCTGTTGCGGCCCGGCCAGTACGCGCGCGTTCAGGCGCCAACCGGAAACATGACGGGAGCGCTCCTGGTGCCGCAGGCGGCGGTGAATCAGCAGCAAGGGTCGTATCAGGTCACTGTCATCGGCGTCGATAATCGGGCGCAACTCCGCACCGTGCAGGTCGGGCCGAGAGTGGGCACGCTTTGGGTGATCACATCCGGGCTGAAACCTGGAGAACGTGTTGCGGCGGTTGGTGCAGAGAAGGCAAAAGAAGGCGAAGTGGTGAATCCCGCGCCGTACAAAGAAGCGGAGGAGCGTTGAGCCATGGCTAATTTTTTCATTCGAAGACCGATCGTCGCGATCGTAATTGCGATTCTTACCGTCATAGTCGGGGCGATCAGCATCGCGACTTTGCCGGTAGCGCAGTTCCCACAGATCGCTCCGCCTGAGATCAGGTTGCAGGCGACCTATCCCGGTGCGGATGCGCAGACTCTTGAACAAGCTGTTGCCACACCCATCGAGCAGCAAGTCAGCGGCGTGGACAACATGAATTACATGTACTCGCTGAACGCCACCGCGAACCAGCAGACAACATTGCTCGTCGACTTCGATCTCAAGACGGATCCCAACACGGATCTGCTGCTCACGCAGTCGCGTCAACAGCTAGCCAACGGTCAGTTGCCGCCGGAGGTGAACAATTACGGAATCACTCTGAAGAAGTCGACCACTGCACCGCTCATGCTGATTTCCCTGTACTCACCGCATGGCACCCACGATTCGAACTATCTGGCTAACTACGCCTACATCAACCTGAACGATCCGGTCGCACGGTTATACGGCGTTGGCCAGACCCAGGTGTTCGGCTCAGGGCAGTATGCCATGAGGCTATGGGTGAAGCCTGATCAGATGGCAAAGCTAGGCATCACCGTCACCGATATCGCAAACGCGCTTCAGGCCCAGAACACGGTGAATCCGGCTGGCCAGGTCGGGGGCGAGCCGGCTCAGAGTAACCAGCAATTCACCTACGCCGTGCTGGCTCAAGGCCGCCTTACTTCGCCGGAACAGTTCGGTAACGTCATCGTGCGCGAAGCACCAAATGGAGGGACCGTTCGAGTCAGGGACGTGGCTCGAGTCGAACTGGGCACGCAGGACTACAGCCTGGTTGGTCGCCTGAATGGCAAGCCCAGCGCCATCATCGCCGTCTACCAGTTGCCAGGAACCAATGCTGTGCAAACGGTTGAGGGCGTCCGGAAGCTCATGGCTCAGATGAAGCAACGCTTCCCACAGGACATCGACTACACCGTTTCACTCGACCAGACACGCCCGGTGACGGAGGGCATGAAAGAGATCTTCGAGACCCTCGTGATTGCCATTGTGCTGGTCATTTTTGTGGTCTATCTCTTTTTACAAGATTGGCGCGCCACATTGATCCCGATGTTGGCCGTGCCCGTCTCGTTGATCGGCACGTTTGTCATCTTTCCGCTATTCGGCTTCTCGATCAACACGCTTTCTATGTTCGGTTTGGTGCTCGCTATTGGCTTGGTGGTCGATGACGCCATCGTGGTTGTTGAAGGAGTGCAGCACCACATCGAGGAAGGACTGAGTCCGAAAGATGCGGCCATCAAAGCCATGTCAGAACTTTCCGGGCCGGTCGTAGGTATTGCTCTCGTGTTGGCCTCGGTGTTTGTGCCAACGGCTTTCATTCCCGGCATCACCGGCAGGCTGTATCAGCAATTTGCCGTCACCATCGCCATCTCCGTGATGCTCTCAGCATTTAATGCTCTCACGCTGAGCCCTGCGCTTTCGGCATTGCTGCTCAAACCCAAGAAGCAGACTCGCGGACCGCTGGGAAAACTGTTCGGCTGGTTCAACGCATATTTTGAGCGCTCCACCGACAGCTTTGTCCGTCTATCCGGTGACCTGATTCGCAAGGCCGGCGTAGTGATGGCGTTGCTTGTAGTCGCAGGCTTGGCCGCGTGGTTCTTTAGCAAACATCTGCCCACCAGCTTCCTGCCAGACGAAGATCAGGGCTACCTTTATATCAACATGCAGCTCCCAAATTCGGCGTCCATGGAGCGGACAAGCGAAGCTGCGAAACAAGTGGAGGAAGTTCTCGCAAAGACGCCCGGAGTTCAATACACCACAAGCGTCATCGGTTTCAGTTTGCTCAGCTACGTCCGGACTTCATATAACGCCTTCTTCTTTGTAACCCTCAACCCCTGGGAGGATCGCAAAACCCAGGCCAAACAATATCAGGCCATCAAGGCGCATTTGAATCAGGAGCTGAGGCAGTTTCCAGAAGGGACGGTTTTCGGCTTCTCACCACCCGCGATCCCCGGGGTCGGTACTGCCGGCGGCGTGACGTTTGCCTTGGAGGACCGAGCCGGCAAGGATGTTCAGTTTCTTGCGGATAACCTGAACAAGTTCATGGCAGCCGCTCGCAAGCGCCCTGAGATTGGTCTGATCTCCACTACGTTTATCCCGAGCGTGCCGGAAGAGTTCATCAATGTGGATAAGGACAAGGTGCTGAAGCAAGGAGTCAATTTAACTGACGTCTACAACACCATTCAGGCCTACATGGGCGGATTATTCGTCAACTACTACAACGATTTCGGCCGCACCTGGCAAGTATATGTGGAGGCCGAAGCGCCTTACCGCTCGACGACCGACGATCTCGGACAATTCTATGTCCGCAACGGCCAAGGCCAGACGGTGCCTCTTACCGCGCTGGCGAAGTTTGAGACTCGTTACGGCCCCGAGTTCACAATGCGCTACAACGAGTACCGGTCGGCACAGATCAATGTTAGCGCCGCGCCCGGTTACAGCTCCGACCAGGCATCGGCGGCGCTGGAAGATGTTTTCAAGCAAACCATGCCTCGGGAAATGGGCTTCGACTACATCGGCATGTCCTACCAGGAGCAGAAGGCGCGCGAAGGAGTGCCGTCTTCCGTCATCTTCGGATTTTCGTTGCTGTTCGTTTTCCTAATTCTGGCGGCTCTCTATGAAAGCTGGACAGTGCCTTTCAGCGTGCTGCTCAGCACGCCGGTTGCGGTCTTCGGCGCTCTCGCTGCGCTCTGGCTGCGTCGCGTTGTAGTTGGCCTTTACCTTCCTCAGTACATGGTTCAAATCGAGAACGATGTCTACGCCCAGATTGGCCTGGTAATGCTCATCGGCTTGGCTGCAAAAAACTCGATTCTGATCGTCGCGTTTGCCAAGGAGGACTATGAACGCGGTATGTCCATCGCCGATGCGGCACTTTCCGCAGCGAGGCTTCGCTTCCGGCCCCTCATGATGACCGCGCTTGCCTTTATTCTCGGCTGCGTGCCGCTCTGGACTGCTTCCGGAGCAGGCTCTGTAGCGCGCCAAATCATGGGGACAGCAGTGATCGGAGGAATGGTCGCGGAGACCTTTATCGGTAGGTTCTTTGTTCCCGCAATTTTCTATGTGGTTGAGAAGATCTCAGGTGCTGAGCCGCGGAGAGCATTGCCACTCACGCCCGCCGAGGCGCCCAGTCAGGGGGACTGAATTATGAAGAACACTGCACTCATAGGAATTCTAGCCGTGCTGTTTCTGGAAGCCGGCTGCATGATGGGGCCGAAGTACAAGGGGCCGACCGTGGATGTCCCGCAGGAATACCGTGCACCCGCTCCAGAACAGGCCGCGCAAGCCTCGTCGCTGGGCAACGAGCAATGGTGGCAGGTGTATCAGGATCCGGTGCTCACGCAGCTGATCCACACCGCCATTGCGCAAAATTATGATGTGCGCATCGCCGCCGCCCGCGTTCTTGAAGCCCAGGCCCAAGTTGGCATTACTCGCGCCAATCAGCTCCCCTCCGCAAACGTCGGTGCGGACATTTTCAGTGAGCAGAACGCGAAGGTCACAAATCTATTTCCCGCATACCAGGTCAATGGCGGCGAACTGAACCTTTCGGTGATCTGGAATCTGGACTTCTGGGGAAAATACCGCAGGCAAACCGAGGCGGCTCGCGCGCAGTTACTCGCAACCCAGTGGGGGCAGCGAGCGGTAATTTCTTCGCTGGTGGCCAATGTAGCGACGGCTTATTTCCAGCTTCGCGCGCTCGACAACGAACTCGAAATCTCGAAGCGCACACTAGCGTCGCGACAACAATCCCTGCAGTTAACCCAGTTCCTTGAGAGCCATGGCGGAGCCTCGGGGCTGGACGTGAGTCAAGCCGAACAACTCGTCTATACCGCCTCTGCAACGATTCCAGATCTCGAGCGGCAGATTCAACAGCAGGAAAACGTGCTTAGCGTTTTGCTCGGTGAAATTCCACAATCCATTCCTCGCGGACGCGCGCTTACCGAACAGCCCGTCCCCCAGAACGTTCCGGCCGGCCTTCCCTCGGAATTACTCGAGCGCCGGCCGGACGTCCGCCAGTCCGAAGAGAACGTGGTCGCGGCCAACGCACAAATCGGCGTCGCAAAAGCTGCGTTCTTTCCAAGTCTGTCGCTCACTGGACTAGGAGGGCTGGAGAGCAACGCCCTGCACCAGTTCATCAGCCAGCCCTCGGAGACTTGGTACGGGGCCTTCAACGTTAGTCAGCCCGTATTCCAGGGCGGGGCGCTCCGTTCTCAACTCAGGTTCGCTCGCGCCAACTGGCAAGAAACAGTGTTCTCTTACCAGCAAACCGTCCAAAACGCCCTTGAACAAGTTTCCAATTCGGTGGTTGCTTCTCAAAAAGACCGTGAGTTCCGGGAACAACAGGAATTGCTCACACAAGCGGCCCAGCAGACCGACCAACTGTCCGAGGTTCTCTATAAGAACGGCGGCGCGAGTTATCTCCAGGTGCTTACCAGCGAAACAAATTACTTCTCAGCGGAACTAAACCTGGTGCAAGCTCAGCTCAACGAGCGATTGGCGCTCGTCCAGCTTTACCAGGCGCTGGGAGGCGGGTGGCAACAATAGCGAGCCGTCATATGAAACGAATAGCGCTCCTTTCGATCCTCTTTGCGGCGCTCATCGAATTCGCGATTGAGCGCACAAGGTTCGACTTGTGGATCATGGCGGTTGCGATGGTGGCTCTGTCGTGGAATCTCGTAGGAGGGGTGAAGCAATGACCCAAAAAGAAATTCATGTGGGAATCGTCGGTGCAAACGCGAAAAGCTGGGCGAAAGTATCACATGTCCCGGCCATCAACGGCCTTCCCGGACTGAAGCTCGCAGCTGTGGCAACGCGAAACGAGCAGAGTGCGCGGGAAGCGGCTGAAGCCTTCGGTGCTGATCGCTGGTTTTCCGATCCCTTCGCGATGATTCGCGACGAGCGGATTGATGTCGTCACCATTTCCGTCAAGGTGCCTGTACACCGCGAGCTCGTTTTGGCGGCGCTGGAAGCTGGCAAAGCGGTCTACTGCGAGGCGCCTCTCGGACGCACCGTCGCTGAGGCTGAGGAGATGGCGAGCGCGGCAGGTTTACTTCATACCGCGATCGGATTGCAGGGACGTTTGAATCCAGCCGTGCGCCGTGCGGCCCAGTTGCTTTCCTCTGGAAGGATTGGAAGGCCGCTCAATGCGAGAATTGTATCTACCACTGTGGGCTTCGGGTCGGAATTGCCATCCTCACATGACTATTTCAATAAGACGTCATCTGGGGCGAATCTGCTGACCATCACTGCCGGGCATACACTCGATGTAGTGGAAGCAATTCTCGGACCGATTATCGAAGTTGATGCCCGAACGGAGATTTTGTGGCCTACGGTTAAATTGACGGACACCGAAGCGGAGAGCTTGCGTGCAACTGCCGATCAGGTCGCTGTCCTGGGAAAGACGCGTTCTGGCGCAGTATTCACGGCCGACATTCATGGTGGTGTGGCGCCGGAGCATGCTCGCTTCAGCTTCGAAATCACTGGGTCAGAGGGATGGCTCAGCCTGGCGGGTGGTCATCCCTACGGCTTCCAAGCTGGGAGTCTCAAGGTGACATCAAACATCCCTTTCGCGACACCTGAGGAGGCTGCGGTCTACGGTGGGTTTATGGGTGCGGCGATCAACGTAGGAAGGGTCTACGAACACCTTGCTCGCGATTTGCATGCGGGTACCTACGGCACACCCGGCTTTGAACACGCACTTCATAATAGCCGGCTCGTCGAGGCTGTAAGGCGAGCCGGCGAACGAGGCGTGCGGCAGAAGCTTCTCGAACAGATCGAAAGCGAATCGGGCGTGCAAGATTCGATCTGTGGATCGCCGCGGTAAGTCGCGATCGTGACCCTACTATGGAAGGTCGTGGAACCAGCGCTTCTCTTTCATATGGATTCATAGAAGCACGACAACAATGAGTCCGTTTCACGGGGATAGTTGCAATGTTGATGAATGTCTGAGCACCGGATCGTCGCGTACCGCTCCGTTGGGAGCGGGTTTTGATGGTTCGGGGAAAGGTAGTTTGAAAATGAAAACAAAGTTGTTTTTTTCGCTCCTCCTGTTGACTGCAGCTGTGGCGCCTGGTGCGCTAGCGGCTGCCGACGGGGGCAACAGGAATGTTTTCACAGGAAGGGATCAACTGCTCGTCAGGCCGGTTGACGACTCAGCAGTCAATAATGCGCCAACAAGTCCCGACGCGCTGCCGAACAATCCGAAGCAAGTGCTGCAGGATTATGACTCATTAATGATTGCTCTCACACAGAAGTTCTCTGCCGCTCTCGCGACTATTGCCGAAGCTGCCAAGCGTGGCGACCTAAGCGGCGAGCAGGCAAGAGAAATGAGTGCCGAGCAATATCAGATGACCCACATGCAGTTTGAACTGCTCAACCTGTGGCGTGGAATCGAAGAACAGGACTCGGCGAGAATTCCTGAGGTTGAAGCAAAACCGGATTCAACACAAGAAAGCGAAGTCGTAATGGTGGCGTTACCGTTCTCATCCCTTCAACTCAATCCCTCTTTGGCTACATATCTCAGTTTGACGTCCTCCCAAGTTGAAGCTATCCAGCGAGTAATGATGCGGCAACAACAAAGTCTCGAGCCTTTGATGACGCAGCTTCGAACTACACGAGAGAAGCTGCTTGCAATCGGCAGTGAACACGTAAATGAGAAGCAGGTAAAAGCTCTGGCCGATACCGAAGCAAGTATGCTGGCAAGGCTGATCGTCGCAAACGCTCGCATGCAATCCAAAATCTACAAGATACTCAGCCCCGAGCAGCAAAAGAAGCTAAGCGATCTCGAACGAACGCAGGGGGCAGTCACATCGGATAGTAGGTAAATGAGCAATCACTGTGAAATACAGATGGGAGGTTACGCGCATCGGACTATCTAGCGTGTTGACCGCACATAAGTTATTGATTCCAAGAATGGCTACAACGGCTAAAAAGGCCTCATTGCCCGATCCATTGTATGTTTATTGTTCGAAAACACTCTCGCTCTGAGTCCGCCAAACCCCACACATTCTCCGCGCAGAGGAGAGGATCGCCGTCAGGCCTGTGCATGCGTTTCTCCTTACCCATCATGATTGGCCAAGAATTCTCTATTGCCCCATAACCAGCACCATGCGGAACCGTGCCTTGCCTTGCATCATGCGAGCGTAAGCATCCGCAGCCTGTTCCAGAAGCACTGTCTCGATCATCGGTCGGATGTTCTCCAGAACACTGAAGGCAAGCGTATCCTCCCCATCAATCGGCGTGCCGGTCAGGCTCCCGTGGATCGAGCGCCCTCCAAACACGAGCGGGAACGCATTCAATTGGATCTGGTCCTGCGGTACACCAACAACGATGAGCTTGCCGTGGGCTGCAAGACCGGGCACAAGTGTTCCCATGGCATTACCGCTAGTTCCGGTGGCAAGAATTGCTCTCGCCCCGCCCATGCGCTGGAGGGCCGCAGCGGCATCCTCGGCGGTGGTATCGATGTAGACGTGCGCTCCCAAATCTTTTGCCAGCTTTTCCTTGTCGCGTCCACGCCCGATTGCGACAGTGCGGAATCCCATATGCCGCGCAAACTGGATGCCAAGGTGCCCAAGTCCACCAACGCCCTGCACGGCGACGAGATCTCCGCCGCGCAAGCCGGCGTTGCGAAGCGCGTTGTAGGTTGTAATCCCCGCGCAAAGCAGAGGAGCGGCTTCGGCGGACGTGAGCTCATCTGGCACAGAACTGATGCCGCGCGCCTCGGCGATCATTACTTCCGCATACCCTCCATCCGTGGTTACTCCCGATACCACCGGGTTCTGACAATTCACCGTGTCTCCGCGCCGGCACGGTTCGCACAACCCGTCTTCTCCGGCAATGAGGCCGACACCAACCCTTTGACCGATTTTCCATTTGGACACTCCGCTACCCAGGGCTTCAATGCGGCCTACTACTTCATGTCCCGGAACACGCGGCAGAGTCAAACCGGGATACGCTCCCATCACCGTGGACGCATCCGTGTGACAGATGCCACACGCTTCCACACGAATCCGAACCTGGCCCGGCCCGGGGTCAGGAATCGTTCGTTCGACGACGCGAAGGCTGCCCGGCGCCGAGACTTCGACTGCTCTATATGTTTTTGCCAATTGAATCTCCTTCACTTTCTGGATCTTGAGCGATGCGTTGTCCTTCACTGGGTGAAATTACGGTTTGACCATCAAGTGGTCGCCACCAGATCGCCGATAGCCAAGTCTGGTGCCGTTTATAGTTGCAATATTCATGATGCCAATTTTTTCTCGCTTCACCCCAGCCACTCAATAAGGAGCCGGTTCAGCTGGTCGGGCGCGTCCAATGGAATCCAGTGGCTGGCGTCATCAATCTGCTCGTAGCGCCACCGTGCTTTCACGAATTGTCCCGACATCTTCATGCGTTCACCGTCGAGGTAGTGATCGTTTGAGGACCAGATCCCGAGAGTTGGAGCTTCCACGGGCGGCAGTTTGGGAGGCGACTCCGGAAGATGCGGCGCGACGTTCGCGCGGTACCAGTTGAGCGATGTCTTTAGAGCATCTGGTCGGGACAGATCTGAGATGTAACGATCGATATCACCATTGCCTCGGAGCATTTCCTGGAACAGCACCCAGTCGTCGCACTGCAGCCACGCCTCCGCAATTCCTTCGAACTGGAAAAACAGCATGTACCAGGCCATCTCCCGCTGCCGCAACGTATATGGCGCAAGTGGATGTGGCACCGAAAGAACGACAAGCCTGCGAACGCGGTTCGGGTGGGCAGTAGCCGTCAGCCATGCCACAGAGGCTCCCCAGTCGTGAGCAACAATGTCTGCTGCGTCGATACCTAGCGCGTCGAGAATGCCGACCAAATCGGCGACCGCGTTCTGCAGGGAATATGCGGCCACTCCTTCCGGGCGATCGGAGCGCCCGAAGCCACGTTGGTCCGGTGCGATAGCGCGGAAGCCATTCGCAACAAGGAATGGAATCTGGTTGCGCCAAAGACGCGACGAGTCCGGCCACCCATGTAGCAAGACGACCGGCTTGCCGCTGCCGTGGTCTTCTACGTGAAGGGAAACGCCGTCTCGCGAAATATGATGCTCCGTATACCGAGGCGTCGATGGACTTGCCGGAACCAGCTGACTTTCGCGTTTAAGACTCCGGCTAAACGTTGTTCTTGTGAGGGCAGCAGCGGCTGCCACTACGCCGCCAAACCCGGCAATGAACGAACGACGGGAATTGATGGATTTTTGTTTACTGTGATCGTTCATATCCCCTTCTCCATCAAGTGGAAAACACGATTCCTTCGCGATTGCACGCGACTTGTCAAAGGTTACCGAATACAATTCGCCGCTTAACTCGCGATCTGTCCTAATCACGGCATGACGATTGAATGCTCCGCGGTTCTGAATCGTTTTATGGACGTCCCATGATGTGCACATGCGCGTACGGCGATCCGGCCCACATGATGTAGGCTCCAGTCGGCTTATGCGTTGTCGGCAGTCCTGTAGTCTTCGGATCGAACGGCCACATGATCATCCAGTGGGGACCGACATCGATGGGCATGCTCGTCATGTCATTGGGGTCTGTATCGCTCCTCTGCGTTGCTCCTGCGAGCATGTAGGTGATGCCCGGGACCGTGTTCGTCGGTTTGGGTTTATGGGCTTTGGCGTCGGCGAACCACTGCAACGAAGCAGCGTCTACACACATGGGCGGCTCCCCAATCACCTTGGGGTTTCCAGGCATACACGTGAAACCGTTGCTGCCCTCGCGCAGGATTACCGTATTGCCTTTCGCATCGGTGTCAATGATTCGAGCTGATCGGGCAATGTCATCTGGGCCGGCAGACATAGCCCGTGCTATTTTGCCCTGCGTAGTATCGGTGGTCTCCGTCGTAGAGTTCTGAACCAGGCTTTGTGCCTCGACCGGCTTTTTGAAATCCATCTCTCCGCCGAGCAGCAGCGCGGTCGCAACCAGGAAGAAGGAAAGTATTCTTTTTGCAAGCTTCATAGATCCGCCTTTCACTGACCGTTTCGCACATAACTTGAAATCAATAGACCAACCAGTTCGTTTGGCCATGAGAGGAGAAACTCTCTCATAGGGCGAGGGAAATCACAGTTAGACATATTTCAGCACGTAAACGGAATCCAATTTGCTGATAAACCACTTTTGCGCCATTCTCAGACTTGACGTGAAGAAAAGGAGTCTTTCCCGCCGCCAGGATCTGAGCTGCAAGAAATGTCGTCAGCTCCCGCGCATATCCGCGGCCGCGAAATTCGGGATAAGTGCACACCGCGCTGATTTCCGCGAATGCAGTGGATCGTAATCGCTCGCCGGCCATTGCGACCAACCGCCCATCGTTCGCGCGTATCCCAAAATAGCTTCCCATCTGGATGCTTTGCGGCAAGAACGGGCCTGGCTCGCTGGCAGCGGTGAGTTCTAGCATTTCGGGGACGTCCGTCGTCCCGAGTGGAAGTGGCGCCACACGCGGTGGGGCTAGTGAAGCCTCACAGATCATCTGCTCGATCCACCGAGAGCGGTCGACTTGCCAGTCGCCCGGCACATCGAGCGGACTGGCGGTAAATAGCGCGACGTGCTCGCCGGGACTGACCAGCCGTTGTAAATCGGCGAATGCGTCATTCGTGGGATGAAGCAAAGCCACCAGCGGTGAAACGTCCGGCGGATATCGTCGCGCGAGGCCGTGTGAGCGGGCGAGGAACCGGTGTTCCGTTGTCAGCGCGAACCAGAGCGGATTGTCGAGAGACTCTAGCATCCGGTGTACGTGATCGTCTTTCATAGGGCCTCTGTATCAAAGTCTCGCCGTGTCTGCCTCTTAGTCCGATCAGATGACGGATGCGACCGATCGGTCGCATAAAAGCAATATAAATTGTTCGGCAAGTTCGAACGAAGGGATATGAATTATTGAGGGCTAGCCTGAGAGGGCTGTTGTCTAAGCAGAGTTTGCTACATCAAAGAAGCGATGACGTAAGAAGATTACCGTCCTGCGGCCTTCTGGCCGCGAAGTGCCATACAGGTGGAAGCCGCTTTCGCGACCAATCGGTTCTCCTCGTCGGTTATGGTGCACTCGACGTAGCCGATCGTGTGACCCCGCCGCACGACCGTTCCTTCCGCTTTGAGTTGTGCCTGCCACACCGGGCGAAAGAAATTGATTTTCAATTCCACCGTAGTAAAGGATTCATCTGGGGCGAGAGTACTTGCAAATGCAATGCCCATCGCGGCATCAGCAATATCGCAAAGAATTCCGCCGTGCAGCGTTCCCATGGGATTTGCATGCTGTGGTCCGGCCGCCAAGACGACTGTCGCCCGCCCATCACCGATGTCTTTCGCCTCAAATCCAATCAACCGTGCGATGGGAACGTCGTTCGTCTTTGCGCGTTCCCTGAAGTCCGTTTGCGAGGGAATTTCTTGAGTACTCATGGCTTGTGGGCTCTGGCCTTCGATTTCCGCGCACGAACTTTTGTTTCGAGATATTCCTCCAGATGACGGACGGCAAGGTCACGAGGTTCTTCCTTCTTCTTGAGACGGCTCACCATTATGCTGCCTTCAAGCGTACTCGCAATCAAAGTGGCCAATTTCGCCGAATCGACATCGCGACGCACCTCGCCTCGTCGTTGCCCCTCCTCGGCAATGGATTGCAGACCATCAAGCAGGGAACTGAGAGCCTGGCGGGCTTTGGCTCGCAACCGAGGATTGCCATCGTCAGAATCGATGGCCGTGTTCAGCAGCGGGCAGCCTCCCGGCACCAACCCTGTGCGCCGGTCGCGGAAGTTCCGCACGATCTGTTTGAGACGATCAACGGTATTCGGGATATCCTCTGTTCCTTCGAACCGTGCATCCATTGCAACTTTCCAAGCGTGGTCGAAGGCGTCTCCCGCAAGCTCTTCTTTGCTCTCAAAGTGCCGGTAAATCCCGCCTTTTTCCAGACCAGTGGCTCGCATCAGATCGGAAAGTGCAGCGCCGTCGTATCCTTTCTGATTGAAGATTGGCGCTGCCTTACGAATGATGTCTTGTCGCGTTTGCTCGCCTTTACGCACGTCCCACTCCTAGTAATACCAAGCCGCCGATAATACGATTGCTGACTGCACGATACAAGTAGTTTGCTGAGACCGACCGGTCCCAGGTCGCATTTGATATGCGACCAGTGAGAGGAACTGCCCATTGTCAAAATAACCGCGTCTCGCTTCGACAACAAACCCCTCAGTACGTTTACGAGGGCCTTTGAAAACCTGCAGCCGCCTCAGGCGCGTCGAACCCAAGGTCACCGTCGCTCAGTGGCTCACCGCTTTGCTGGTGGTCGTAATGATGCTCCAGCACTACCCGCGAGTCGTTCCATTTCCTGAAGGTGCGCCAGCTCATAGTGCAGACTTTGCCGGTCGCCCCGACCAACTCCAGTATCCACGCAGAATGGGTTTCGTCGATAACATCTCCAGGAATCGGCGTTTGTCGGACGGATATTGACACACCACCGACCTCGGCCATTGCATGAAGTGGTGCGAGGAAGCTGAAAAGAAGTGAGCGTACTCTCGCCTTTCCGCGAGTCGGCGCCTCCGTGGTTTCGCTGCTTCCCTCGACATCGTCGGCATAAAAGGCGTCGAAGATCTCCAGATATTCTTCGTAGCCCCGACTAATGTCGGCCTGGACGATGGCGGCGTTTAGGGTACGCTCCGCAGTCCGAGATTGTGTGTACGGATCGGGATGAAACTGATCGGCTGAGATGAAAACATGTTGATTGCTCATAAAAGTCTGCGAAATCTAGGCCTCGCACTTCCTTTTCCTGACACTGTTGATGACAGAAGAAACCGATCGGTCGCATAACTTATGCGTTAGCTGCGGAGGATGCTCGGAAGAACTAGGCGAAGTTTGGGTCTCGCGTCTATCTGATTGTCCGCGAACCGGTAATGAGGATGTCCACCAGTCTCCTGGCGCTTTGCTGCCAGTCAGGACCGGACGCGACGTGGGAGACCCCGATCAGTGCGCGGAGCAGGTCGAATGGCTCCAGATCTCTGCGTATGTCTCCGCTCTTTATTGCGCGCTTCACCAACGAATCAATCGCTCCTTGAACCTGAGCGCGTGAAGCTTCAAAAAGCTTCGAAGACCCTCCGACAACTGAATTTAGCGCGGGCGCAATGATCTGTTTGGTCGCGATGTAGTCGACGAATAGCAACATCCATGCGCGCAAGGCCTCAATGGGAGGAAGGCTTGCGGAGAATTTCTTCTCGGCTGCGGCCATCTTTTCCACCTCGGTCCGATAGACCGCTTCGATCAGTGCATCTCGTGTAGGAAAGTGGCGATACAGGGTTCCTGCTCCAACCCCTGCCTCTTTGGCGATGTCGTCGAGGCTGGCGTTCGCCCCGGACCGGGTGAACGCCTCCTTCGCCACCTCCAGAATGCGCTCGCGGTTCCGCTGTGCGTCGGTGCGCGGTTTTCGCGGGGCAATTTGCTGATTTTTCGTGGGCATAAAAAAAAGTTGCAACCGGAGATCGTCTCCGGTTATCTTGTTTAGTAATTCGGAGACACTCTCCGTTTTAGCCGGAAACGGGCAGCCTGTCAATAGAGGTTCCCAGGCTTCAAGGCTTTGGTCTCCGGCTTCGAAAGGTGAGGAATATGAATTCACTCGCTCGTTATAAACCATCGAAGATTCCCGATCATCCTTGCCCCGACCTTATGACGATGGCGGAACGGGAGTTATCGGCATTCTTCAACGCCGTCACCCAAATGTTCGGATCAGAACAGGCAGAGCTCTCAGCAGAAGATTGGCTGCGGGAGTTGGCCGAGATCGATGGGCTGCCCGCTTCAGCCCGCGAATGGCGATTGTTCACTGCGAAGGTTTCGACTCGGCTCGCAAGTCGAGTAGGCGCTTCTTCCCTATTGTCGTCGGCATTGACTCAACCACAAATTGCTTAGGAGGAAAAGAATATGCGTATTTTTGTTACTGGTGCTACAGGTTTTATCGGCTCTGCCCTAGTTCGCGAACTCATCGACGCGGGTCATCAGGTGCTCGGCCTTGCGCGCTCAGATGCGGGTGCCAAGTCTCTGATCGCGGCGGGAGCCGACGTACATCGCGGTTCGCTTGAAGATCTGGAAAGCCTTCGCAGCGGAGCTGCTGCCGCCGACGGCGTGATCCACACCGCTTTTATCCACGATTTCTCAAACTATGGCCCTGCGGCTGAGGCGGATAGACGTGCAATCGAGACTCTCGGCGCTGCGTTCGCGGGCTTCGATCACCCGTTGATCGTCACATCGGGGAGTTTGCTCGCACAACGCCAGGGCCCGCTCGCAACAGAAGAGGATGCACACAATCCCAACTTCCCTCGCAAGTCGGAGGAGGTGGCGCTTGCACTGGCGGCACGCGGAGTCCACGCATCTGTACTGCGGCTTTCCCCATCGGTCCACGGCAACGGTGATCACGGCTTTGTGCCACGCTTGATCAGCATCGCACGCGAGAAGGGCGTTTCCGCGTATATAGGCGACGGGCTCAACCGCTGGCCGGCAGTGCATCGGCTGGATGCCGCTCATTTGTACCGGCTCATTGTTGAGAAAGGTACAACTGGGACGACCTATCACGGCGTGGCCGATGAAGGCGTGCCGACTCGAGAGATCGCTGCGGCAATCGGCCGCGGTCTAAACGTACCGGTCGTGAGCAAAACTAGCGAAGCAGCAGCCGATCATTTTGGCTGGATCGCTCGTTTCTTTGGTATAGATGCTCCGGCATCCAGCGCGCTGACACAGGAACGTCTGGGATGGCGACCAACGCAGGTCGGGCTCATTGCCGATCTAAACGCGGAGCACTATTTCGAACACACCGCGGATGCCGTACATTCGCGCGCCTAACGTGTTGACCACATATCGATGCCGAAAAGGAGATGACTATGCAAGATAAGTCCGTCGCCCTGGTCACCGGGGCTAATCAAGGAATCGGTCTTCAGATCGCAAAGGATCTGGTGGCACACGGCTTCACCGTACTGGTCGGGTCGCGCAATCTCAAGCGCGGCGAGGCTGCGGCCAAGGAGGTTGGGCCGGACGCCCGCGCGCTCCAGCTCGACGTGACCGACCAGGCTTCGATCACCGCCGCGGCGGAGCGCATCCGCAAGGAGCTTTGCCGCCTGGACGTTCTCGTCAACAACGCGGCTATCTCGAATACGAGTAAGCTCCCCAGCATGTCGATCGCGGAGTACGCGAAGTTGACCCGCCCGAGCAACGTGTCCCTCGATGAAATGCGCGCGGTGTGGGAGACCAACGTGTTCGGCGTCCTCGCCGTTTACCAGGCGATGCTGCCGCTCCTGCGCGAGGCGCCGGCAGCCCGCATCGTCAATGTGTCGAGCGGCGTTGGCTCGCTGACGATGAACTCGGACCCGGCCTGCGCCTGGCGCCCGATCTTCGGCCCCGTCTACCCTGCGTCCAAGACGGCTCTCAACGCGATAACGCTCGCCATGGCGATCGAGCTGGAGTCAACCGGGATCAAGGTCAACGCCGTCTCCCCGGGCTTCACCAAGACGAACCTCAACAACTATGCGGGCACGGAGACTGTCGAGGAGGGCGCCCGCGAGGCGTTGCGCGTTGCGCTGCTTGGTCCGGACAGCCCAACAGGAACGTTCACGCACGCAAAACTCGGAACAATCCCGTGGTGACTTAGTGTTGCGTGCGAAGAGGTGTTTCGGCGTATGTCGGCGACGGGCTCAATCACTGGCCGATGGTGCACCGAGTCGATGCCGCCCGTACAGCCAAGGTTCATAGACCGTTTTGAGGCCGGGAATGGTACATCAAAAAGGAGGCAGAAAATGACGAACATACTTGAGGCAACTTCATTTGGGGCAACGTCGACCACGGAGGACGTCTTGTCGGGCGTGAATCTGAAGGGCAAACGTGTCCTCGTAACCGGTGTTTCGGCCGGGCTCGGCGTGGAAACGGCGCGGTCGCTCGCCGCGCATGGCGCTCAGGTTGTGGGCGCAGCGCGAGATTTGCACAAGGCCAAAACTGCAACCGAGCAGGTGCGCAAGGACGCCGCGGCCCATGGTGGAAGCTTCGAACTGGTTGAACTCGATCTTGCCAATCTGAAAAGCGTGCGTGCCTGCGCCGACGGGCTGCTGGCAAAAGGAGAAGCCTTCGATGTGGTCATCGCCAATGCCGGAGTAATGGCCACACCGTTCGGCCACACCGCTGACGGCTTCGAAACGCAGTTCGGAACGAATCATCTGGGCCACTTTGTCCTGGTCAACCGGATTGCGCCGCTCATACAGATAGGGAGGACGTCTGATCAACCTGTCTTCTGCCGGTCATCGCTACGCGAATGTCGACCTCGACGATCCCAACTTTGGACGCACGCCTTATGACCCGATGGTTGCTTACGGTAGGTCCAAAACTGCAAACATCCTCTTCGCCGTTGCGTTCGACAAACGGCACCGGGACCGTGGTGTACGCGCGGCCGCTGTGCACCCAGGTGGTATTCAGACCGAACTCGGTCGTTACCAGGATCCAAGCCGTACAACAAAGATGATCGACCAGATAAATCAGCAGCGTGCATCTCAAGGCAAAGGTCCCTTCCAGTGGAAGACGATTCCCCAGGGAGCCGCAACTTCGGTGTGGGCGGCTGTCGTTGCTTCTGCTGACGAGGTCGGCGGCCAATACTGCGAGGACTGTCACGTCGGCCATATCGTGCCGGACGACTTGTCTGTTGGCTTAAATGAAGGAGTGCGCGGGTATGCCGTCGATGCAAAAACTGCCGAGGCACTCTGGAAGAAGAGCGAAGAAATGGTTGGAGAGTCGTTTTAGCTTTCCTCATAATTACTGAGGAACACCGCACCAGGAGGAATGAAAATGATTGAACAAAAAAACCTCGCCGGCAGTTTCACTCTGCCCGGCAACTCGATGACATTAAACCGCATGGGCTATGGCGCTATGCAACTGGCTGGCCCGGGCGTCTGGGGACCACCGAAGGATGTGAACACCGCCATTGCTGTACTGCGAGAGGCAGTAGAGTCGGGCGTTAACCACATAGACACCAGCGACTACTACGGGCCTCATGTGACCAATCAGCTTATCAAACAGGCGCTATATCCTTATGCCAAGGATCTCGTGATCGTCACCAAAGTAGGCGCTCGTCGAGGTCCAGACAAATCTTGGCTTCACGCTCTTTCCCGCCAGGAGTTGGTGGATGCCGTCCATGACAATCTGAGAAATCTCGGCCTCGACCATCTCGATGTCGTCAATCTTCGCATCGGTGGAATCACGGAACCAGGGCAGGAATCGATTGAGGAGCCGCTGACCGTGCTTGTCGAACTCAAGCGTGAGGGATTGATCCATCACATCGGTCTGAGCAACATTTCTCCGAAACAGTTGGCCGAAGCGCAAACCATGACAGAGATTGTTTGTGTGCAGAACTTTTACAACGTGGCCCAAAGGAAGGACGATGCTTTCATCGACGACCTGAGCGCGCAAGGGATAGCGTATGTTCCGTTTTTCCCGCTGGGAGGTTTCACTCCATTACAGTCGTCGGCGCTTGACGAAGCCGCAGCGTCGCTCAAGGCCACACCCATGCAGGTTGCGCTTGCGTGGCTACTACAGCGTTCGCCGAATATCCTTTTAATTCCTGGAACATCTTCCCTCCAGCATCTTCGCGAGAATCTTCAGTCTTCGATGCTTCAAATTCCCTCTGAACTGATTGCCGATCTCGACGCAATCGGCGGAAATGCCTGAAATGAGAGGCGAAACGTTTTCCTTCTCGCCATTTACGAATCAATCGAATGATACAAACGATCGATTGGGAATGCTGGAAAAAAATGAACTAATTGGGTTTTCGCACTGACGTTCCAAGGCAGGCTTCCGTGAGAGAAGCCCGGCGGAGAACCCGCCTCTGCAAAATGCTATTGCATGAAATTAAAATGCGTCTGTAAACGATTGAAAATAAACTATATATTGGTGGAGGCGGCGGGAGTCGAACCCGCGTCCGAAAATGTTACTGGTCAAGAGACTACATGCTTATTCGCGTTCATGCCCCGGGCGTTTGGCGTCATTGCTGACGGTTCCCCCAGGACGTTCGCGGCCTACGCTCAGAACGGACAAGAAACGCTTGCCGCTAGCCTGTGATCTTAGCCTCTCTCCCCAGACGTAGAAGAGAAGAGCAGCCCGCTGTGTGACGTCCTTCGGAGGCCCACGGGCGAAGCCTCTTGGGACGGCTGCCTAAACTAGTTAGGCTGCGTATGCCATTTGTTGATTGGCAATTATCATTTTGCACGCGATTACGGGTGTGTGCACCCCGGCATGCCTCTTGGCCGCAAGCATCTCCGTCGAAGCCGTGACGCCCCCACTGGTGGGTTTGGCCATACTCAAAGAGCAGTTTCCAGACTAGGGTCCAACGAGCTGGAAGTCAAACAACAAATTAGATGCGGAAGACACGCATCGGTCGCCGGATTGGCCGATTCTCTGGCGCACAAATTCAGGCTAGGCCGAGCTTTTTGGCTTCTCTGCGGGTGAGCTGGACATGGAATGAAGCGCTGCCCTTGCGCTTGAGCTCATCAAGGGCGTCGTCAACCGAACTTCGCGAAATGCCTACCTCGTCTTCCAAAAATGTCTGTAGAAGATTGAGTCCATCGAATCGCCTCGAAGGAATTGCGCCACCCGGCCCACTGAAGGGAGCAAATATCACTGAGTATGAGTGCTGGTCTGCGGAAGCATATAGGGTATCAACGAAGATATAAATTTCCCCTTCTGTCTTCAATTTCACTTCCGCTTCCAAAGCTTTGACCGATGGGTCAGAAGGACTCTTCAGGAAAACGCGTCGAATCGGAATCTCTTCGTAAATTCCGACAGCCTGCAATGCCTTAATGACCCGCGAATATGCCTCCTGCGGACCCTTGTCATCATACAGGCGTGTTGCAATGACGAGCTGCCATTCATCAAGTTGAGGGACGTAATCGAGATCAACCAGACTGGCTGGAATCTTTGCTTGGCTCAATGCATTTAGCACGCGGCCCTGTGTGTCCAAATCGCTTCTTACCACCGTTGTTTTATCCATGTGAGTATTCCATCAGGTCCACTAACCGCGCTGTGCAAATCCCTTCCATTTAAACCAGAGACTCGATAACGCGACTCTTCGTTCCAGCTCTTAACTACACCCCAGTTTGTTGCGAGCGCGGTGTTTGTTTTCATATCGCTCTCAAGTTGTGCCTCAAGTTCGGCAAGCCTTAGTAATTCTTCCAGATTGTGCGTATACAATCGGCGAATGTAGTCAGCTTTTAGGGGAAACTCGTGACGTTTGGCTAGTTTTGCAATGCACGCCTTAAGTGCACATTCGATTGCGTAACCGCTTAAGTAGTATGACCCAATTGGATTTCTAGTTCTCAGAAGGGCAGCTGCTTCTCGAGTACGCAACTCGGCAAGACGCTGAAAATCCCGTCTGGTGAGAGGTACGTCCCTCATTCAGTGACCTTCATCAATTATAAGGCGACAGGCATGCAGAACCACCATCGAGGAGAAACTTACGACACGATTTCCATCGATCCCATGATTGCTCGAGTTCAGAAATCCGCCAGCTCAGGGACGCTAAAAAATGGAATGCGCGTAGGCGCGGCATCGCCCAGGCCGTGCAGACCTCCTAGATAAACCGTATGCTGGCCATATTTTTGGTTGATTTTGTCCATAATGCTGCTCACGGTCTCGCGTTTTTCATCGTCGAAAAAGCCTAAAGTGTGAAATTTATCCGGGATCAAGTCAAAAAGCCACACGCCGACGTGCACGGGCGGATTCGTCGGGCACTGCTTCCAAAGCTCGCGAAAGTGCTCTTGCAGGGTGATCGTATCGCGGCAGGCGTGGATGTTTCTGTGAGCCTTCCAGCCGGAGGGCTCAGTTTCGTCCTTTGTTTCATGGCCCCAGTGCCTAAAGGCAATCGTCACTCCGATGCCTCGCGCCCACATGTTTAACCGGCGCAACTTGATCGCGGCATTGCTGAGCAGCTTCAGCCCCACGAGATAAGCCTGCTCTTTCGTACGGTATTTCGGCGCTAGGACATGTTGTTTGCCAATGCTCTTGCGTAGAGGGGCAGCCTTCTCCTTCCAATCTTCGCCATGCAACCAATACGACATGGTTTCTCCCTGCACGCTGCCCCAAATATCGCGCATTTGCTGCGAAGACAATTTGCAAAGCCGTTCGACGGTCGTGATACCGCGATTATGCAGCCGATGCTCCATGGCATAGCTGATCCCCACCACGTCGCGCAACTTCATGCAGTGCAGTGCCTGCGGCAGGTCTTTTCTGAGTAAGATCGTCAACCCATCTGGCTTGCAGAGATCTGCGGCGGTCTTGGCGAGATAACAGTTGGGCGCAAGACCAATTGAACAACGTAGAGCCACGCCAAGATTGCGCAGGGACTGCTTGATTCTGTAGCCCAGTGTTGTGGCATTCGGCAGAAATCGTTCGCGGCCCATCAACTGGCAAGCCATTTCGTCCACGGAGAAAGCCTTGTAAACCGGCAGATGCTCTTCCATGGCCTGGATAATCTTCTGCTGATACTCCACATACAACTTTGGTCGCGCCACTACAAGATTGATATGCGGGCACAAAGCCTTAGCATCTTTCACCAAGGTTCCGGTTCTCACGCCATAAGCTTTGGCTTCATAACTCGCCGCCAGACAGCAGGTGGAATCCGTATCCACTGCCACTACGCCTACGGGCCGGCCGCGCAGTTCGGGCCGGTCCTGCTGCTCAATCGAGGCGAAATAGGAGTTGAGGTCGAGGAATAGCCATCCCACGGTGGGGTATTGGCCCTCGGAAAAAGCTGGCAGCGAGGCGGGCATGGCTGAGAAATTAAATATCACAAAAGCGAACAAAAAGCGAATATAATTAAGAACGCTTTAGACGGCATACATAACTAAGGAGACGCCGTATGGGGATCACTCAATCTGCTCAATTACTGGATGATGATTTCTTCTTTCTAAATCAGGTGGATCACGCTGAATGGTATCGAATTGTTATTGGTCATTTTCAGACGCACCGTTTAACAAAAAATTGTCTTGTCATGTTCAAACCGGACAAGTCGAAGCTTCTAATGATTGAATTCGACAATCCTCATCGTATCTCGTCTGTTACTCCGGTGGGCATGACCGTCGATGAACTCGAAACAATTCGACGGGATATCAAAGATAAACTTATCGACAAATCAGTATCGTCGGCTTCCGTAGGCTTAGTTTTTCAACCCTCGAATCCCTAATTGATGCCATGAGAGCGAAATAAAGCGGGGCTTTCGATCGTAATCAGAAGACGGAAGCAGCTCTAACCTTGGCAACGCCTTTCCAGCTTCGCCTTTGCTTCAGGCCATTCGTTGTCCAGGATGCTGAAGTAAACCGAATCGCGTACGCGGCCTGTCCATGTGATCACATGTCTGCGCAGCGTGCCTTCTTCTTTCGCGCCGATGCGCAGGATCGCGTTGCGCGATTTCTGATTCAGCGCATCAGTCTTCAGTTCGACCCGAATACATTTCCAGACCTCGAACGCATGGCGCAACATCAGATATTTTGCTTCGATATTGACGGCGGTGCGCTGCCAAGAGGGAGCAATCCAGGTCGAACCGATCTCGACGCGGCGATTCGCGCGGTCAATGTTCATGAAGCGGGTGCTGCCGATCACTCTGCCGGAGTTGCGCTCAACAGTAGCAAAGACCACCGACTCGCCCCGCTCCTGTTCGTTCAGAGCCTTCGCGACGCCCTGCTGAAAATCCTCCCGCGATTTCATGCGGTAGGGAATCCATTGGAAGATTTCGTCGACGCTGTCCTTCGCGACATTCCAGAAGAGTTCGGCGTGGTCTGGACGAATCGGTTCAAGGCGAACGATTGAGCCTTCCAAAGTGAGAGGCCCACCAATATGCGGAGGAGCAGTCGAATTCATTGTGCGTTCTTGATGCCTTCCTATCTTCGATGTCTTATTCTTGGTCTCGGTAGCCTTCGCGCAGGCAGCCACCATTATCTTGCATCTTGGGCCTATTTGCGGGCATCTGAACTACGGGCCACAGAACGACACCATTAAAACGTGTTAGCGTTGACAGGCGTGACGTTGACAAGCAATGATCTCATCCGTCCAAACCCGTACCGAATGTCGATGTCAGGAGAAGCAGCGGTGAAAGCACATTGTCTGCCCTTCGCCCAAATTCCGCAGACGACCCGCCTTTTCACCGACTTCCTCTCCTACTCGCCCAGCGTCCAACCTTTCTATCCGCATTCTCCAAACTTCAGTGAGTGGTTCAAGAAGGAAGCATCGGCCGTGCAGTGTGATGCTTCACGCCGGGAGCGGGTGAGCGCGATTCTCGAACGCCAGAACAAATTCTGGGGCGCTTCGGCGCAAACTCTTGCCAACCTGAAACGCCTGCGGGACGGCGCATTTGCGGTGGTGACGGGGCAGCAAGTCGGTCTGTTCGGCGGCCCTATGTTTGCCATCTACAAGGCGATGACCGCGGTGAAGCTTGCCGAAGAAGCCACGGCGGCGGGCATCGATGCTGTTCCGGTCTTCTGGCTGGCTACGTACGATCATGATCTAGCGGAAGTGAATCACATTTCCTTCCCCGGCCCTGATGGCGTTCTCCGCACGTTAACGACTTCCAGCCACGGCGTTCCGGACGCGCCCGTGAGCGACGTGCAACTCGGCGAAGAAATCCTGCCTGTCGTGGAGGAAGCCGCCGCCCTGCTTAGCGATACCGAAGCCGCACAATTTCTACGCGAGTCTTATCGTCCCGGAGAAAGCCTAGGTACAGCCTTCGCCCGCTTTTACACGCGTTTGTTCGCGCCCTGGGGAGTGATTCTGCTCGATGCCTCTGACGCGGAACTGCACCGTGTTGCCACGCCGGTCTATCGCATGGCGATTGAACGCGCGCAAGACCTGGAAGCCGCATTGATTTCGCGAGGAGAGGCGCTCGACAAAGCTGGCTATTACCAGCAAGTAAAGGTCACTCCGTCGTCGGTGCTGCTTTTTGGCTCACGCGAGGGCGCTCGCACCGCGATTCACCGGCGTGCCAACAGCTCGAATCAGGCAGTGGAGTTTGTGATTGGCTCAGACTCCGGCGCGCAAAAATTTTCGCCCGCCGAACTGCTGAATCAAATCGATGCGGCGCCGGAAAACTTCAGTCCCAATGTGCTTTTGCGTCCAGTGGTGCAGGACTATCTTCTGCCTACGCTGGCTTATGCGGGCGGCGCGGCTGAGGCCGCGTACTTCGCGCAGGTTGGCGCCGTGTATGAAACGATTTTGGGTCGAGTGACGCCAATCGTGCCTCGTTTCTCGGCAACAATCATCGATCCCAAGGTACAGGGCAAGATGCAGCACTACGGCATAACCGTGCTCGACGCATTTCAGGGACCGGAGGCACTGCGCAACAAGCTCGCTTCGCGTTCCTTGCCGGCAGGATTACAGCAGGCCTTCGACCGAGCCAACCAGTCGGTGGAAGAATCTTTTTTCAGTTTGCAGGAATCATTGGCGAAACTCGATCCCACGCTGGTGGAAGCCAGTCAGACGGGTTCATCCAAAGTGCGTTACCAACTCGACCGCCTGCGCGAACGAGCCATGGCCGCCGAGTTACGCCGCAGTGAGGTCGTCGGCCGCCATGCCGACTGGTTGAGCAATACGCTGTATCCCGAGCGAGCTTTGCAGGAGCGCGGTGTGGCGGGCGCATATTTCGTGGCTCGCTACGGAACCGAACTGCTGCAAAGTATCCACGATGTAATTCACAGCGATTGCCACGACCACCAGATTCTCGAGAATGTAGCTGCGCGCTCCGACTCACTTCCAGCCTAAGAGCTCTCGCTGGTAGCCAGGTAGGTTCCCAGCCCAATCATAATTGCGCCCGTTACCGTCCTCTGCCTGCGGCGAAATACTGCCGACGAGCGAATCTTTTTCCCCAGCGGTTCAGCCAGCAGGATCACGATCAGATCCGCGGAGGTATTCAGCACCACCGAAACAGTTCCCAGCACCACAAATTGAAGAAACACGTGTCCTGCGCTTCGGTGAACGAACTGCGGAATGAATGAAAGAAAAAACAACGCCGTCTTCGGATTGAGCACTTCTGTGGCGACGCCCTGCCACAACGGGTTTCGCGGTGCGGCGTGGGTCGCCGAGGAGAAATCGTCTGCAGGGCGATCTTTCTCTTTCCTCGCGTCCAAAATCATTCCTGCGCCCAGAAAGCACAGATAAGCCGCTCCGGCATATTTCACTGTGGCGAACGCCAACGCAGACCTCGCCAGGATCACCGAAACCCCCAGCGCCGCGGCGAACACGTGCACCATGCCTCCCAGGAAAGTGCCGAGAGCTGAAAGTACGCCTTCACGCCTTCCTCCCGCCATGCTCCGCGCAAGCACATAGAGCATCCCAGGTCCCGGCGCCACCGCCAGCAACATCGCCGCCGTCAGAAATAATAAAAGTCGTGTGGAATCGATCATGGTGAAAAGATTTTACGACGGGAGTTCATCCCTTAGCCACGTTTCAAACTGCGCGAGCGACTCTACCCGTGGGACTTCACGGTCACGGTAAGCACCCGCCAGATCGAACAACACAGCCTGCATGCCGGCATCGCGTGCTCCGACATAGTCGACCGAGTAGACATCTCCGATGTAAAGACTTTCTTCCGCTCTCGTTTTCATGGCCGCGAGCGCCGCCGCGAAAATTTCGCGGCGAGGCTTCTCGATCCCGATAATTCCTGAATCTGTGATGCTCTCGAAGCAGCTGGCAATGCCGCAGCGCGACAGGACCTGCTCAATCTTGCCATCGGCATTCGAGATGATCGCGAGGCGAAAGTTCTGCCCGATACGCTTAAGCGCTTCGTAGGTTTCCGGCAGAATTTGATCCCAGTTAGCGGAGTTCTGCGTGTTCCGCACCAGCTCCGGCAGCAAGGCATCTCGTGTGCCGGCATTTTCGCCTATATCTTCGAGCAGGGAACTATGAAACATCCACCAGAAGCCGTGGTCGATCTTGCCGCTTTGCATGCCCTGGTCGAACTCCCGCTTCGTTCGCCGCTCTCGGGCTTGCCACTCCGCAAGCGCGGGATGCAGGTCTCTAGCGATTGGAGCAAGCATCTTTGAACAATTCGGGAAGAGAAGCGTGTTGCCGACATCAAAGAAGATGACTCGCGCCCTGGCCATGAGTCCATCTTACTGAAAGCATCCGGACAAAAGGGAACTGTTCGATCTCAACGAATGGCCAGGCTTCGACAGTCGGATCACCCATCGCTTGCCGGGATGCCTTTCGCGCCGGTTGTTAGCACATTTAGAAACTGGGATGGGCGTTGATCATGGGTGGAACTCCCATCCCCAGAAAAACAAATGCCGCAACGCCAATAGTATTTCGTACTAGTTGGGTTTCTTGTCTTTATCGCTTGGCCGTTCCTTCTTGCCCGAAGGAGGTGGATTGTTTGGTTTCGCCGGAGCCGGTTTCGCAGCCGGTGCGGGTTTCGGCGCTGGTTTGGGAGTTGGATGGTTCGTTGTCGGTGGCGGCGTCGCCGGTTTTGCCGGTTGCGGATGAGCGGATGGTTGCGGACGTGGGGCAGGTTGTGGATGAGCCGCAGGTTGCGATGGCTGCGAACGCGCGGCAGGCGCGGGCTTTGCTGGCGTCGGCGCAGGTGCAGCCGGGCGAGCCGGAGTGGCGGCAGGGCGTCCAGGCGTTGGAGCCGGTTGTGGATGATTTGGCTGTGGTGCCGGGTTGTTCGGTGCCGGGGCGTTTGGACGAGCATTGCCGGGAGCCGGTCGTGGCGGAGCCGCGGCGCGGGCAGGAATTACCGGGGCGACGGGTTTGCTCGCAGCGATGGGTTGAGCTGCCGCAAACACGGCCGGTTTGCCGTGATTGGCGGATGCGAACTGTTGGCGATTCTGTGCTGCCGCTTGCTGGTGCTGAACCTGCGTGGCCATGGGAGGAATGCGCTGTTCGCGCTTGGCGGCGACTTCTGTGGGCAGCGGCTGGCGAGTGACGCCTCCAGGTCCGTTGTAACTGACGCGTGTGTTTGTGACGTTGACGGTAGTGTTGTTCACGATGACCGTATTGGTCACGGTGCGGTTATAGACTTGGACATTGTTGACGTTGGTCACGTTGTTGACGGAGCGGTTGTAGTCGAAACGATCGCCGTTCCAGTAGCCCCCTTGATAGCCAACTCCGACGTAGCCGAAGCCGTAGTTAACGCCGCCGTAGTAGCCAATGTGCCGGCCCCAGTATCCGTAGTGGTAGCGGTATCGGCCACCAGTGTAGCCCCAATATCCAGGCGTCCAAAGATAGCCGGACTCGGGCGGACGCGCCCACGCGCCGGGCACCCAGTAGTAGCCTTGCGGAGAATAGCTCCAATATCCGGGCGTCCAGAGATAGCCGTCGCCGGGGCAGTCAGGCTGCGAGTATTCGGGGAGTGGCGGCGGGGCGGCGGACGCTTCTATGGCTGGCTGGCCATAGGTTGAGTCCTCGTCGTTATCATTGTACGAATCGTCATCGGAGTCGTTTCTGTCACGACTGTAATTATCGCGATCACGGTGGTCGCGGTCATAGTTACGTTCCCGCGCAACTGGCTGCTCGCTGGTTGCCGGCGCTGGCGCCGGGGCTGCAGCTGCTTGAGTATCGCTTACTGGGGCGAGGTTGGCGGCCGCTGCCGGATCCTGCTGCGACTGGTCGGGTTGTGCCGGCTGAGTTTGCGCTGTGGTGTCGGGGGTTTGGTTCTTGTTGCAGGCTGCCCCGCTGAGTGTCAGTGCGACAGATGCGGCGGTGCCAAGGAAAAGAGAAAACGGTCTGCTGTTTTTGATCATAGGGTGAGTTTCCTAGACATAGTATGCACGTTTTGGTGGGAAGGCCGTGAAGGAAAAGGAAAATGATTGGGTTGGCGGGATGACGAACCTGGAACCGCCGCGCTCTGGAGAACCCGGGCAGCCCGGTCACAGCGCAAGGCGCGACCTGAGCTGGATGCCAGGCCAAAGCAGCTCGAACTATTTGAGCGATAGTCGCTAATCTCCCGCACTGGTCGCTGGCGCCGGCTCAGGTTTGGTTTTAGACATCCACCACGCGTCGAATCCCTGATGGGCAAGCTTGAAGATGGTGGCGCGGTTTTCCGAGATCACTTTCCACCACGCGAAGCGGCCAAGCATGGGGAAGTAGATTCCACGGAAGCATATGCGAGCGAGAAAAATGTTGATTCGATAGCCAAGCGGCTGGTTGTCGAGCGAATCGACGGCATGGGCAATGGCCTCTGCACCGTACGAGTGAGACCAGCCGTAGCTCACTTCGGCGTGGGCTTCGTCGATGGTCATCTTGAGTGGGGTGTGGGCCATGTTGAATGGGATAAACTCCTGCCAGTGCTTGGGGCGGGTTAAGCGGCCCGCGACATCCAGGCGCTTGTAAAGCGGGGTGCCCGGCAATGGAGTGAGCAGGCCAAAAATCGGCAGACCGGGCGGCCATGTGCGGACTTGGGCGAGCGTGCGCTCGGCTGCGCCAACAGTGTCGTTGTCCATGCCAAAGATGAAGGAAGTGATGGCGTAGACGTTGCGCTGGGCGAGGCGCTCGAGAACGCCGGCATATTCTTCCGGCTTGTTGAAGCCCTTATTTACATCTTTTAAGTTGGCGGGATCGATCGATTCCATGCCGATGAAGACCCACTTTCCTCCGGAGGCGGCAATGAGGTCGACGAGTTCCTGATCGCGCAAAAGATTGGCGCTGATCTGGGCGACCCAGTGGACTTGTGCGCCGGCGGCGATGATGTCGCGTAGCAGGGACTTGGTACGCTTGAGGTTGATGGCGAAATTATCGTCGATAAAAAAGACGGCCATCTGACCGCGCTCTTTGCTGGCGCGCGCCTTCAACAAAAGAAGTTCGTTGACCACACTCTCATTGGTGCGGAAGCGGATGGAGTCGCCGAAAAATCCGGTGACCGTGCAAAACTCGCAACCATAGGGACAACCGCGTCCTGATTCGACCGGCACGATGCGAAACTCTCCCCAACCCTCGCCGATCTTTTGTAACCATCGCTTCGCAACATGGGGGACAAGGTTGAATTGCTTGAGATCGATGGTGTCCCAGGGAATCACGGGATAGGGCTTGAGTGAGGGCTTGAGCTCCTTACCCGCCGCATCGACTGGCTCGTAAACGTCTTTCAATTCGCCACGGACGGCGTCTTCGACAATGCGTGGCCATGTGTCATCGGCTTCGCCGAGAGCGACGGCATCGGCGTGACGCGGTCCGCCATCGCGGCCGAGGGCTTCGTCGGCCATTTCGGTGACGTGCGGTCCTCCCATTACGACGGGAATGCCGACGGCGCGTACCGCGTCAGCCATGCGATAGGCTTTCGCGATCATGCGAGTCATGGCGCCGATGCCGACAAGATCGATTTTTTCTTTTACGACATAATGGGCGATGGCGGCTTCGTCCATGGGCTGAGCGTTTCCGTCGATGAGCACGACTTCGTGACCGGGAGGGGTAAGCGATTGCAACAGGAACATCCACAGATGCGGCATGAAATTACGCGTGACCCCGTTGTCGGGGTTGTACAGTAGGATTTTCAATCCTCTCCTGACTGTTGCTGAGATCGTTCTGTTGCCGGAGTCGTTCTACAGAAACGTGCGCCCAGGAACCTGGGGTGGTATGTGCGGTAGCGTACAGAGGCATCTTACAGCTAATTTGGTCTGCCGGATTATTTAATTATTTTGAGGTGGAATGCGGCGACCCAAAATGGTCATGGGGCTAGCACCTTTGGCAGGACCGGAGACGGATTCGGTGGCTTAGAATGGGTGGGTAACGGTAGGGGATGAACTCGCATCTAACCTGATAAGTTCAAACTGCAAGAGTTAGGCGATTCTGCGTTCGTTATTTAGAGAGTCAAGCTGAATACGGTGAGTCCGTAAGTGGAAACCCGTTTCAAGAATCTTATCGATGAGGTTTGGAACTGTGATGAAAACCGCGAAGGTTTACTTGGGATCGACGCTGGGCGCTGCAATGGTAGCTGGATTATTGATGGGGACGGCGAGCGCAATACCGCTGAATTCCTCGGCGCGTGCGGTGGTTCCCGCCGATCTGCAGCAGTTGATCTCGGTGGATTATCGCACGTTGAAGGATTCATCCACGGCGATGCAGCTTAAGCAGCAAGTGCTCCCGGATAATTTGAAGGAGTTCGAGAGCGCGTTGAAGGGAGTGGGAATCGATCCGGATAAAGACGTCGACTCTTTGGCGTTTGCGGCGTTTCGCACGGCTAAGCAGGGTATCAAGCAAGTTGGCGTTGCGGCGGGGCCATTCTCCATGAAGGCTGTAGTCAAGAAACTGACTACGATGAAGGTCAAGGCGACAAAATATCGTACATCGAGTTATTATCCGATGGATGGCGGCATGGTGATGTGCTTTCTCGACGAGAGCACGCTGCTGTTCGGGGAATCGTCGGCGGTAAAGATCGCGCTCGACACTCGCGATGGCGAAGTGCTGGGTGTGGACACGAACTCGACTATGTCCGACATGATGTCCAACGTGGATTCTGCTCCAGTGTGGAGCATTCTGGATCAGCAGGGCACGCAGAATGTGATGCGGACGGCGCTAGGCGATGCGGCCAAAGTGGCGGACTACGAGACGGTGAAGAAGCGCTTGCTGGGGTCGCGCTATACGATGGATTTCTCGAGCGGCGTGAACTTCGACTTCACAGTGGTGACGTCAGATACGGTAACGGCGGCTACCATGTCATCGCTGGTGAAGGCGGGATTGCTCTATAAAAAGATGAGCGCGACGCCAACGGAAAAAGTTGCGGTGGACAATACCACGGTCGACTCCGACGGCTCGAATATCTCGATGCACTTCAAGGCCAGCAACGTGCAGTTTCAGGGGCTGATGCACTCGGAATTGTTTGCCGCGGTTTCGCACTAAGACACAGCGATTTAACCACGGAGGCGCTGAGACGCGGAGGAAAACCGGGTCTTGGTGCTTTGCGGTTTTTAGGCACTTTACTCATTGTTTCCGCATTTCCGTGGTGCGGGTGGCGCGCTTCCGACCGGCCCAACCTTCCTTCACAACTTGTTGCGCGCGTCCGATGGCCAGTGCATCTTCGGGAACATTTTCAGTGATGCAAGATGCGGCAGCGACGTAGGCGCCCTTGCCCACGCGCACGGGGGCGACAAGTGTGCTGTCACTACCGATGAAGACTCCATCTTCGATAACGGTGGTGTGCTTGTGAACGCCATCGTAGTTGCAGGTGATGGTTCCGGCGCCGATGTTGACGCCTGCGCCGATTTCGGCGTCGCCAAGATACGTCAGGTGATTGGCCTTCGATCCCTTGCCCAGCTTGATCTTTTTAGTCTCAACAAAATTGCCGACGTGCGCGCCTTCTCCGATGTTGCTGCCGGAGCGCAGGTGAGAGTAAGGACCGAGGATGGCGTTGCGTTCGACGCGGGCGCCATCGAGAATGCAGCCGTTGCGGATGAGGACTCCATCGCCGATCTCGGAATCTCGAATCACGGAATACGATCGAATGCGACAACTGGCGCCGATGCGCGAGTTGCCGAGAATCTGGACGAAGGGTTCGATGATAGTGTCGGGGGCGATTGAAACATCGTTGTCGATGACGCAGGTCGCGGGATAGAAAATGGCGATGCCTTCGGCCATGAGTTGCTGGCACTTGCGCATGCGAATCTGGGAGTCGATCAGGGAGAGTTCGGCGCGAGTGTTGGCACCGAGAACTTCGGCGGAGTTCTCCGTCTTCCAGACGACGACGCGCTGCCGTGCCTGCCGGAGTACCGCTGCCATGTCGGTGAGGTAGTACTCGGCGTGAGGGTTGGCTGTGGAGAGCTTCTCGATATGCGAGAAAAGCTGCGGGACGGCGAACACGTAGAAGCCGGCGTTGATTTCGCGAATCCTTTTCTGGGCCGCGCTGGCGGACTTTTCTTCGACGATGCCTTGCACTTCGGCGCTGCGAGGGCTTTTACGGAGCACGCGGCCGTACCCGGTCGGATGGTCGAGGTCGGCGCTGAGTAAAGTCATCGCGGCCTGCTCATCGAGATGAAAGTTGAGCAACTGAGCGATGGTCTGAGGAGTGATCTGCGGAGCGTCGCCGGAAAGGTCGATTAAGTGATCATAAGGAGAAAGCGCCTCACGCGCGACCATAAGGGCATGGCCGGTGCCTCGCTGCTCGGATTGCAGGACGAAATTTACGCCGGTGTGGGCAACAGCGGAGCGCACGCGGTCGGCCTCGTGACCGATGATGGCGAAAACATCCTGCGGAGGAACGACGCGTGTGGCGGCGGCGATTACATGGGCTAACAGAGGTTTGCCGCCAACTTCATGCAACACTTTTGGAAGCTGCGATTTGAGGCGGGTACCTTTGCCGGCGGCCATGATAGCGATGGCGACACGGGGAGTGGATAAGGTAGGCCCTGAAGAACTGGGTTCGCTTCTGGATTTATTCATTTGCCCCAATATACCTTGGAGAGTAACTCTACAGAAAGCGACGGGAGTGGTGGTTACGGATCAACTGGATAATTTCGGAAATGCAGAATAAAATCCTTGAGCAAGTCATGCTCATTCAAGCAACCGAGCAGAAAGAACCAAGGAAATGCCAAAATACGTCATCGAGCGCGAGATCCCCGGAGCGGGAAATTTAAATCAAGAACAAATAACGGCGATTTCGCAGAAATCTTGCAGCGTCTTGAAAAATCTTGGACCACAGATTCAGTGGGTCGAGAGCTATATTACCGGGGACAAGATTTACTGTGTCTACATTGCTCCCAATGAGGCAATGGTAAGGGAACATGCCAAACAAGGCGGATTCCCCGCGAACCGCGTTTCCGAGGTGAAACGGATGATCGACCCGACTTCAGCAGAGGCCTGAGGACGGATTGACAAGAGATTCCGCGCCTAAAGGCTATTGTTTGCCTCGAATAGTTTAGCGGCCCAGCTGAAAAGCTGCGCCCTTCAAAAGCAATCCTTCGATCCCTCATTTTTTCCAAAACACTCTCCCGAGGATGGTCACAAGCCCAGACCCCCATCGACGGCCAGAATCTGGCCGGTAATAAATTGCGGCGCGGTGGCGAAGAACAGCACCGCTGCGGCAATCTCTTCTCCCACGCCGTTGCGCTGCATGGGGGTCTGTTTGGCCATGCGGCGCATGAACGGCTTGGCCGCTTTCTCGCCGAGATCGATCATGCCGGGAGCAACCGCGTTGACGGCGATCTCGGGGGCGAGAGCTTTTGCCATCACCTTGGTCAGCATGTGCAAGGCGGCTTTTGAGGAGCAGTAATGCGCGTGGGTGGGCCAGGGGCGCAGGCCGCCCAGGGAACCCATGTGAATGATTTTGGCTTCGATGGGTTCAGAGCGCTGCGATCCGGTTCTTCTTCGGCGCATCCACTTCAAGGCTTCGCGAGAAACCAGGAATGGTCCGCGCGTGTTCGAGGCAAAGATCGCGTCCCATTCACGCAGGGTGAGGCGCTCGAAATCGGCAGTGGAGTAGTTGCCGGCGTTGTTGACCAGGATATCGATGCGGCCGAGTTCGCGTCCGGCCTCCTGCATCATGGACTTGACGCTGGCCTCGTCGGTGACGTCGCAGTGCAATGCGAAGGCACGGACGCCGTAGCTTGAGAGGTCGACGACGGTGCGATGGGCTTCGCGAGCGGAATTGCGAAACGTTATGGCGACATCGGCTCCGGCCTGAGCGAGGGCGAGGGCAGAGAAGCGTCCGAGACGCAGGGCAGCGCCGGTGATGAGACAAGTCTTGCCGCGCAGAGGTTTATCGGGATCTTTGTGCATGAACGGAATTCTACTTTAACGTATGCGAGTTGGAATTCGGGCGGCGACCTGCAGCAAAAACGATTTGGCAAAAGTCACTGGAGACCCGGAAAAATACAGGTTTGCCCTAAGTGGGATTGGCCAACTTTCCGCTGACAATTCTTTTGATTTCTAAACAATTTCTCACTGGAATCCTGCCAGCAAGGGAGGCTACAATCCACCCGTGCCAGAGTCCCGCCAGGTCGTGGTTTACTCGCGCAAGGGGTGTCACCTTTGCGAAGTGGTGAAGGAGAGTCTTGGTAAACTTTCACGCCGCGGCGGGTTCACCTGGCACGAAGTGGATGTTGATAGCGACACCGAGCTGCGGCGGCAATTCAACGATGAAGTGCCGGTGGTATTTATCGACGGGCGCAAGGCCTTCAAATACCGTATGGACGAACGTGAGTTTCTGCGCAGGCTGGCAAGCTGACCCCGCCCGCATTTGCCTGCGCCACTTCGGGGAATTAAGGAAAACGCACATCGAGGCTGTAAATCTCCTGGGTGCTGCGGTCGCGCATCAGGAGCGGGGAGTCGTCAGGCGCTAGTCCGACCCAGAATTCCCAGGGATCGAATCCACGCGGAATCTCTTTTAAATTCTGTAGGCGTTCCACTTTTCCATTCGCCGCATTGATGCGAACGATGTCGTCGACCTTGTCGGAGTAGTCTTCCGCATAAAGATACTTGCCATCGTGCGACCAGTTCTCGAACGCAAAGCGCGACATCGCAAGCTGGCTCCAAGTCCTTTTCGTCATGTCGTACAGCATGAGCTTGGTGGAGTCCGCAGAGAGCGCGGCAATATATCGACCGTCGGGCGAGCAGCGGGGACTGAAAAGACTCTCTGAGCCGGGCACATCGACGACCTGCGAGCTTTTCAGGTCGGCGATGTGAATGTTGGGACCAACTGCGTTCGTGTAATCCATCCAGGGCGTGCCGGCGTAGACGACGGCGTTGCCTGTCGGTATCCACGAAGGATCGCTCTGGTTGTGGTCTCCTGCGGTTACTTCGTGGGGCGTGCCACCGTCAGCCGGCATCACGTAGATCTTCCATGGCTTTCCGGGAAACGATCCGACGAATGCGATCTGCGTGCCGTCGGGCGACCATCGCGGCATGTGCGCCTGCATGGGGGCGTAGGTGAGTTGGGTGCGTGAGCTTCCATCCGGCTTACTGCGCCACAGCGTGAGTTCGGGATGGGCGACGTAGACCATCGACTGACCGTCGGGAAAGATATCGGCCTCGCCCGCCGATACGCCGGGAAGATAAATGGAAAATTGCTGCTGCGACTTGCTGTTCAATCCGATCAAGTCGAAACGGCGCTGCTGGCCGATGACGAAAAGTTTTTTTCCATCGAGGCTTGGCGTGGGGTCGCTGAACATGAGAGGGCCGACTGTGAGCTGAGTCGGCTCCGCTTCCGCTTTGCGAAAGAGTGGCGTTTTTTCATGACAAGCCCAGATCTTCTGGGCATGGTCGCGAGTGGAGGTAAAGAGGAAGTAATCGCCGTTGGGCGTCCAGGTTCCACCGAATTCCTGCGCTGGTTGGTTCCAGTTCGGCAGCACGGCATGTAAATTGTGTCCGTCGGACGTAACCTCCCACAGGGAAGAAGTGTGCTGGTTCGTGTCCTGAATGGTGAAACGCAAGCGGCTGCCGTCGCGAGAAAATCGAAGCGCAAAAGGGACACCGGAAACTTTAATTAGCTCGCGCGAATCGCCGCCGTCTGGGCTGCATGTGTACAAAGTTGAATTCGTGGCATAGACAATGTGCTGGCCGTCGGGCGCCCATGTAGCGGCGTGGGCGAGAATGTTATCGACCTGGCGAAGTGATCCGCCGGGAACCTGCAATACCCAAACCGGCCACTCGGTTTCCGAACCCTCGGCGACGCCTTTCACCAGCAACTCAGAACGGGCGAGCAGAAAATCATAGATGTCGGCGCTGGGAAGTGAGATGGGCACGGGAGCTGTTTCTCCGCCAGAGGTCGAGACTTGTCTCAGCACGGAATGACCGCTGAGGTATTCGGAAAAATACAGGCGGGTACCATCAGTCACCAGGGAACGCTTGGAGACGCCGTCGTTTGTAATCTGCAGGGAGGAAATCACGACGGGCGAGGAGTCTGGCGACCGGAGCGCAAATATTGCCACGACGAATAACGCAAGCACAACGACAGCTACCCCGGCGAGCCACTTGCCGAAATTTGACTTCAGTTGAGGCTCCACCGTGCTGTGCGCGGCCGCGAAAAGCGCACGAAGCCGTTCCTTCGAGTCGGGCACATTTGTCGCGGTCCGGCCGGGGCTGGTTTGCGCAGACTCGATTTCGCGACGCAGGCGCTGCAAATCTACCCGCATCTCAGCGGCGCTTTGATAACGCTGGCTGGGATCTTTTTCGAGAGCTTTCTTCACAATACGTTCAAGTTCCGCAGGGGTCGCGGGCCTGAAGTGCAGAGGCCACTCCGGGACGCTGTGGAGAAGCGAGTCGAAAAATGCGGCCGAAGTGTGTCCCTGGAATGGAAGTGCGCCGGTGGACATTTCGTAGAGCACGACGCCGAAAGAAAAGAGATCGGTGCGCGGATCGAGCGGCTTGCCCAGGGCTTGCTCGGGAGACATGTACGGGACGGTGCCAAGAGCGGCGCCGGGACGCGTGAGATCTTCCGGCGAATGCGTGGGACCGCCGAAGGTATGGCCACTGATGGCTTCGTCGCCTGTTAGCTTAGCCAGGCCGAAGTCGAGAATCTTGGCATTGCCGCGCTTGGTGACAAAAATGTTGGTGGGATTGATATCGCGGTGGATGATGCCATGAGTGTGAGCGGCATCGAGGGCGTCGGCGATCTCGATTCCAAGCGACAAAAGAGTTCCCATATCGAGCGAGCGCCCAGCGATGCGGTGCTTGAGGGGCAGTCCGTCCAGAAACTCCATGGCGATGAAGGCTTCGCCGGCCTGGCCGCCGATATCGTGAATGGTGCAAATATTAGGGTGGTTCAGCGCGGACGCCGCCTGGGCTTCAACTTGAAAGCGAGCAAGAGCTTGTGGGTCGCGGGCTAGGGTTGCGGGCAGGAACTTGAGAGCGACGAAGCGATGGAGCCGGATGTCTTCGGCTTTGTAGACTACGCCCATTCCGCCGCCGCCGAGTTTCTCGATAATGCGGTAGTGCGAGATGGTTTGCCCGATCATTTGCCCGGTCACTGGAGAAGAAATCGTACGTGCCGGAAACGGGCAAGTCAATGGAACGGAACTGTAGTGATCGAGCAGCGTTGGTGTAGGTCGAGCATCGTTTGATCGGACAGTCCTTCAGCTCTGCTTGGGGCGGGCGACGACGGTTTCCCGCAGAACGCGCGGGATGAGTCGTGCGTGTGATGCGAGTATTTCCGCTACAATCGTTGCCGCCATGTTGCGCACGGAACTTTCCGCCGACCCCAAAGATGTTTTTGTGCACGATGCGATTCTGAGATCGTGCCGGCAGCACTCCAAGAAAATCGCGCTGGTCGATCCCTCTTGCGGCCGGCGGATTAGCTATGGCGAATACGGGGAGATCGTAGAAGCCGTGGCGCGAGGGCTGGTTGCGGCTGGTCTACAGCCGGGAGAAGTGGTGGCTATTTTCCTGTGCAATTCGTGGGAGTTCTGTGCGACGTATCACGCGGCAACGCGCGCCGGCGGAATTCCGACACTGCTGAACCCAACGTACCGCGAAAGGGAGGTGCGGTACCAGTTGGAGAACTCTGGCGCCGTGCTGCTGATTACCGATGGACCAAACCTGAATGGGATCAACCTAGCAGGGTTACCGAATCTGCGGAGGGTGTTTTGCACGCGGGAGCAGGTAAGCGGCAGTGAACCATTTGCCAACTTGCTGAAACCGGTGAGTTCGACGTTGCCGCGGGCGGATCAAGGATCCAAAGCGACTTTGGCGGCGTTGCCCTATTCGAGTGGAACTACGGGGCTACCAAAGGGCGTGATGTTGTCGCATCACAATCTGGTGGCGAATGTGTATCAGCTTCTGGGGCCGGGGGCGAGCGCGCTTAATTCTGAAGATACGATTCTGTGCTTTCTGCCGATGTATCACATTTACGGTCTGAATGTGGTGCTGAATCCGGCGCTGATTCTGGGCATGACGCTCGTGATGATGCCGCGCTTCGATGTTTCCGGGTTGACACGGTTGCTGACAGAAGAGGGAATCAGCACGATGCCGATGGTTCCACCGACGATGAATGCGCTCTGCCAGGCTGCGGAGGCAGGACAGTTTCCGACGGATCATAGGCTGCATTGGGTAAAGTCCGGAGCTGCGCCGCTCGCGCCTGATCTGGCGCGAAGGTTCACCGAGCTGACCGGCGTTTTGGTGTGCCAAGGATATGGAATGACGGAGGCTTCTCCGCTTACTCATTTGGGTTATCTGGAGCCGGAACTGTACCGACCGGATTCGATTGGACATCCGGTAGCGCACACCGTGTGCCGGGTGATCGGGCTGGAGAATTGGGTCGCTTCGAGTGAAAGTGTTGCTGAGGTTTCAGCCGGCGAACCGGGTGAATTGGTGATGCGCGGGCTGCAATTTATGCGGGGTTATTGGAAAGAGCCGGGGGCGACCGACGCGGTGCTGCGCGATGGTTGGTTCTGGTCCGGCGACATTGTTACGCGCGATTGCGAAGGTTTTTTCCGGGTTGTGGATCGCCGCAAGGAAATGATCAAGTACAAAGGTTTCCCGGTGGCGCCGGCGGAGGTAGAGGCTGTGCTGCTGGAACATCCGGCGGTGCGGGAGTGCGGGGTTGTCGGAAGACCCGACGCCGCTGCGGGAGAGATTCCTGTGGCGTTCATCGCGTTGCGCGAAGGATTTGTAGATTGCAAGAAGATGGAAGACGAAATGTGCGCGTTTGTTGCCGACCGGCTGACGCATTACAAGCAGCCGAGAGAGGTGCATTTTGTCGACACGGTTCCTAAAACTGCGTCGGGAAAAATTCTGCGGAGGGAGTTGCGGAAGTTGGTTTGCTAACGAAGCGAACGATTTAGCTTTGCCTAGTGCGCATCTAGTTTTTGCGTACCGGCTTTCGCGAGTGTCTCTACGCTAATGACTTCACTACAGGATTCTCTCTAGGTTCTCTCGAAGTGACACAGATTTGACAATCTCTTGACAATCTCCGCCGCTGCTCAACTCACACTAACCTTCGGAAACGGCTGTCTTAGGCCGTTCTCACTCGCAGAGTTCGCATTCAAGGAGGATAGTCGTGAATTTTTTTGACAATGTTAAAGCGCACGCCACGGTGATGGCGGTTGTCACCTTCTGCGCTCTCAGTCTCAGCGCGTATGGACAAGGGGGGCATACACCTTCCAGCATCAGCGTGGTGGCATCTACTGTTCCGGGCAATGGCGATGTGAATCCGTACGGCCTCGCACGGGTGCCACTCAGTAAAGGCTCGTTGGTTCAAGGGAATCTTCTGGTCAGCAATTTCAACGCCAGCTCGAATTTTCAAGGGACGGGAACCACTATCGTTCAGATTTCGCCCAGCGGCAGCATTAGCTTGTTTGCGCAAATCGACGCCAGCACTTTGCCGGGGCCTTGCCCGGGCGGCGTTGGCTTGACGACCGCGTTGTCTGTGTTGCGCAGCGGGTGGGTGATCGTGGGCAGCCTGCCG
>Ga0210394_10000654_pt1 | contig 67953 bp, 52 predicted proteins | sample IncBWC12MmetaG_FD_160121 | JGI IMG/M metagenome (GOLD analysis project Ga0210394, IMG submission 160121) | Forest soil microbial communities from Barre Woods Harvard Forest LTER site, Petersham, Massachusetts, United States - Inc-BW-C-12-M | ecosystem: Environmental > Terrestrial > Soil >...
GCAGGTGCCAATTCCTGAGTACACGCCTTCTCTTGTCGTTGTGGTTTTAAAGCCTATCCATGTGCTCTAACACCCTCTTCGCCAACCACCGAGCTGCCACACGTCCTCGTTATCGACGGATCGGGGAAAGCCAGTTGCGAGTCGCTCGAGCGTCTCTGAAGTCAGTGTGGCGGTCGTATTTCCACTTTATACACACAATAGCGCTCGGTGGGGGGATCGTTGCCGAGCGTTTGGGGCTGCTTCGCTGGTGGAGAACGGGTAATCGAACAATGAGCTGGTGTCTCGCCGCATGCGCCCTTCCCTGCCCACAATGGCTGGCTCTGGACCGAAAGCTGGGTGCGTAACCGGCGTGGCGGCCCCGCGCGTCCTCGCGGCGCGAGGCCGGAGTTCTGAGTTCGCGGCTTGCGCTCAGAACCGAATATACGGCCCAAACGCGACGCGCAGGTTGTGGTGCGTGCCGCTGTTGAAATAAATATCATCGCCGACGTCCAAGCGCAGGCCGACCGGGCCAAGATGACCTTCAAGGCCGCCGCCCGGATACAGCATGCCTTTGACGTTTGTGGAGCGCAGGCCTTCGACCGAGCTTAGGAAGGTAGCGAAGGTCGCGGGTCGATTGTCAAAACGGAAATTCGCGAATCCACCTTTCACAGTCACGAAAGGGTGTATGGGGAAATGCCCAATTTCCAACTTGGGGCCGAACATGCCATGGAGAACACGAAGGTTGGAGCGATTGATCGAGACTGTGCCGGTGCTGGTGTCGGTGAACCCCTCGGTGAAGACCTGGTTAAAATCGTAGGACATTTCTGCTTCGAGCTTGAGCGCGCGATAACCTGTGAATGTGAGACGTCCGCCGAGGCCGGCGAAGTTCGTGTTAGTTTGCGACACGCGGAGGTAGTCGGCAAACACGCCGACTTGGAGGCGGTCATTTTCCTGGGCCCAGGACGCTGGTGCAGCGCAGGCAGCAAAGAGCAGCAAAACCGAGAGTCGTTTCATTCTAGTCTCCAGAGTGGGTCTATATAGATACACAAACGGCTCGAGGGGCGGATCAGGGCCGAGAAATTAATGGCTCTCAGGGCACTTAGATGCGGATGGAGCTGGCGGGTTTCCCTGTGAAAACCTGTAGAAGCGGCCGGCCTTTACTGTAGGCGTGATGCTTGGTGGTGATCCGTAGAGGCCGGCGAGCGAGACCAAGCGCTGCTCTTCTTTGCGTCCGTTGTGCGGGTGCAGTACACTGAAAAAATTCGCAAGGAGTCAGGGGAACGCACCATGCTGATTGTGATGGGATCGCACGCGACAGAGGAACAGGTCCGCGCGGTATGCGACAAAGTTGAGGCTCTGGGGCTGAAGGCGCATCCGATTCCGGGGACGGTTCGAACCGCGATTGGGATTACCGGGAATAACGGGGCCGTGGATCTCGGAATTCTGGAGTCGCTGCCGGGAGTAGTGGAGTGCATACCAGTCAGCAAACCGTATAAGTTGGTGAGCCGAGACGCCAAGGAGGAGGATACCGTACTTCGGATTCCGACGCCGTCGGGGCAGGTGATCGTTGGCGGGAAGATGATCGCGATGGTGGCGGGACCTTGCGCGGTGGAGTCCGAAGAACAGTGTTTGGCGATTGCGGAACGAGTGAAGAAAAGCGGGGCGAGGTTGTTTCGCGGCGGGGCCTATAAGCCGAGGACTTCGCCGTACAGTTTTCAGGGGCTTGGTTTGCCGGGGCTGAAGATTTTGGCGAAGGTGCGCGAGGCCTATGGGTTCGGGATCATCACCGAGGCTATCGACAACGAGAGTCTTGCTCTTGTCGAGGAATATGCCGATGTGATTCAGATTGGCGCGCGCAACATGCAGAATTTTTCGCTGCTCAAGCGCGCGGGGCGGGCGAAGAAGCCGGTGCTTTTGAAGCGCGGGATGTCGGCGACCCTGGACGAGTTTTTGATGGCCGCGGAATACATTCTGTCCGAGGGCAATTACAACGTGATGCTGTGCGAGCGCGGCGTGCGTACGTTTTCGGATTTTTCGCGGAACACTTTGGACTTGGCGGTGGTGCCGGCGGTGAAAAAGCGCAGCCATTTGCCGATTTTGGTCGATCCATCGCACGGGACAGGCAAACGGCACAAGGTGTTGCCGCTTTCGCGCGCGGCGATTGCGGTGGGCGCGGATGGATTGCTCGTCGAAGTGCACCATGAGCCGGATAAGGCGCTCTCCGACGGCATGCAGTCGATCTTGCCGGAGGAATTTGCGGAGTTGGTGGAAGAGGTGCGGCAGATTGCTGCGGTTTTGCGGCGCGAAGTGAATTGAAGGCCTATTGCCGGACTTTCGCGCACTTCTCTTTCTTTTTGTCTTTCTGTTCCTAATCGATGCTTGGGCTTCTGGCTAATTCCTCAGCCTACATGTAACAATCCCTCTGACTCATGAACCGGCCGCGTAATTTCCGTATGTATTTTCTGCTTGGCGTCCTGGTGATTACCGGCGTCGTTCTGCTTCTTCGCGAGCATCGGCCGTCTTTTCTGAGGCCGGGCTTGCGATTGAGCGCATATGTTTCTGCTGGCGACGGAAGCGTTACGGTCATTGATCTGGTGAAGTTGGCGGCAGTGGCGCGGATTGCCGTTGGCCCTGGATTGTCCGGGATGCGCGAGCACCCTATGCGTGCTGAGGTGTGGGGTGTTAGTTCGGCGGGTGGATATGTTTGGGTCATCAATACGCGCGTGAATCAAGTCAGCGCGCGCATTCCGGTCGGGCCGCTTCCCTATGCCATCGATTTTTCGCCGGACGGGGGACGCTTGTACACCACATCGGCGGGGTCGGACACGCTGCTGGCGATCGACTGCCAATCACGGAGTGTGCTGGCGCGGACGCGTACGGGCGGCGAGCCGGTGCTGGCGCACGTGACGCCTGACGGAAAAAGCGTCCTGGTGCTCAATCATCGTGATGCGACACTGGGGATTCATGACGCGTCGACGCTCGCGCTTCGGAGTACGGTCGCGATCGTCAAGCAACCGGACAAAGTTACGATCCTTCCGGACAACAGCTTGGCGTTTGTCTTGAGCCGGACGGAGCACCGGCTTTCGCTCGTCGATTTGAGGAGGGGCGTTCTCGTGACGAACCTCGAACTGGACGGAAATCCGTCGGACATGCTGCTCAAGCCGGACGGTGGCGAGCTGTACGTGATTTCACCGGATGCGCACGGGGTGCAGGTGATCAACACGTGGACGCACGAGGTGGGCGACTATATGGTGCTGGGGTCGGCGCCAACGCGCGGCGTTTTGAGCGCGGATGGAAGCACCCTGTATGTTTCGGACAGCGCGGCGGGGCACGTCATTCCAGTGGATATTGCGAACCGGCGGGTGGTGCGTGAACCCGGAACGGGAAAGGAGTTTCCGATTACCGCGGGCCAGTCTCCTGGCGTGATGCGCTTTGATCCTGAAGAGAATCTGCTAATCGCCGTGAACGAGGCTTCCGCAGATGTTGCGGTGATTCGCGTGCGAACGAACAGTCTTTTGACGATGATTCCAGTGGGAGCTGCCCCGAAGGATTTGGCGGTGAAGTTGTTTTAGACCCTGCGCTTTGGACGCGCCGACTCGTGTTGATCGGTGGTGCCTAGAGAAACACCCGCAGGGCGGGCCCCCCGCGCTGCATTTCGAGACGGGCTGAAAAGCCAGAATTCATTCGTAGCGCAACGCGACCAGGGGGTCGACGCGCATGGCGCGACGCGCAGGAACATAGCTTGCGATCAAGGCAACCGCCGACAACAGCGCGGACACTGCCGCCAGAGTCACGAAATCATTGGAGGAAACCTTATAGAGCAAGCTGGACATCAGGCGCGTAACTCCCAGAGAACCCAAAAGTCCCAACGCTAATCCTCCTGCGGCCACCAGTATTCCCTCTTTTAGTACCAGCCGCACGATATCGCGCCGCCCTGCTCCCAGAGCCATGCGCAAGCCGATCTCTTGTGTGCGCTGAGTGACTTCATACGACATGATCGCGTAGAGACCCACGCAGGCCGTGACCATAGAGGTCACCGCAAAAATCGCCAGCAGAAGGAGGCAGAGGCGCGCCGGACCGAGAGCCTCGTCTGTTATCGCGCGCAGCGTCTGAACGCTAAACACTGGCTGGTCCGGGTCCATCCGAAGCACCTCTAAGCGAACCGCCTCGGCAAGAGTTGCTGGCTCTGCCGCGGTTCTCAAGAGAAGCGCGATATCCCGTCCGTCTTCTGGCTGTTGCAGCAGAGGAGCATAAATTTCCGGTGACGCAGGCTCATAGAGGACGTCGCCTACGTTCCACGCAAACTGCTTCGAGTCTTCCACCACCCCCGCAATTTGTGCGACGCTCGTGGCTGGTGCCCCTCGACCGGGGTCCGACTGGCTCTCCCGGTTTTCGAGCCGGATCTGTTTGCCAACGGCGTCTTCGTTTGGAAAGTACAAGTGAGCGAATCTCTCGTTCACCATCACGACTCGCTGAGCCTCGGCCCCGTCTTGCTCACGAAAGAAACGGCCGCGACGCAACGGGGTCCGAACGACCGCGAAATAGGACGGCGCGATCACCAGAAAGCGCGCAGTTGCGGTGCCGTCGGTTGTATCGAGGCGCCGTCCTGGGAGCGAGAAGCTGCGAACCGCTTGGCCGCCCTCCATCGGCCGTCCGGAGGATGCCGCTGCGTCAACGACCCCGGGCAGCGAACGCACGCGCTCGAGCAGTTCGCTCAAAAATTTCGCTACCTCGACGCTCCTCGGATACCTCAGCCCCGGCAAGGCGGTGCGCATGGTCAACACGTGGTCCGGCTGAAAGCCCAGATCGATCGTGGTGATCTGCCGGTACGTTCTAACCATCAATCCGGCGGCCGTCACCACAACGAAGGCGAGCGCCATTTCCGACAGCACCAGAATTCCGCGCGCTCGGCCGCCCCGTTCCTCCGCAGCCGATCGCGTACGAGTCTGTGCAACTTTTCGAGCAGCGCTTCGCCGCGCAACAAACATCGCGCTGGCCATGCCGAAACCTGTTCCGAGCACAAGCGCTGCTCCGGAGCTGACGAGGAAACTTGCGAGACTGGCATGAATCACCGACTCTTCGCCGATATAGTGCTCCGGAATCAGCGCCAGAACCGGCGCCAGCGCCCAAATTCCCAAAACAGCTCCAACCGTCCCCGCGATCCCTGAAAGCACCACGCTTTCCGTGAAAAACTGCCGGGCCAGGCGGCCCGGGGTGGCTCCCATAGCCAAACGCGTGGCGATTTCACGGGCCCTCGCTCGGGCGCGAGCAAGTAACAGGCTCGCGATGTTCGCCGCCGCGATCAGCAGGAGCATCCCGACAGCGCCCATCAACACATAAAGGGCCATTCGTAGGTCGCCTACCACGGCTTTTCGTACGTCGACAGGCGTGTACACCAGGCCACGGTATTCGGGATTCGTTCCCGCGTACTCTGCTTCTACCCGCCGAGCCAATTCACGCAGTGGCGGCGCCGTCTCGTCCGGCGACCGGCCCTCATTCAATACTCCCGCTACGTTGAGGGTGCGTTGCGAGCGATCGCCTGACGCGGAATCGAGCGCCAATGGGAGATAGATGTCCGCTCCCCAGTGTTGGAATCGCCGTGGCGCAACTCCCACGATGGTGTAGGGAACCCCGTCGAGTTTGATGGTTCGTCCGACGATTTCCGGGTTGCGGGCATAGCGGCGGTTCCACAGCCGGTACGTAACCACGGCAACGTTCGGGCCGCCCGGCCGATCTTCGTCCGCCGTGAATGTGCGACCCAGCAGCGGTGGTACTCCATACAGGGAAAAGATATTAGCCGTCGCGAGCACCACGGGAACCTGCTCCGGATTCTGCCCGCTCTCTGTGGCTTCCGTCAGACTCGAGCCGGAGTGAGCGAGTGCGAAAAACCCGGCGTACCATCGGGCCAGGACCCCTTTGTCTCGTGCATTCTTGATGTCCAAGTATTCGGCCGGCGAGAAACGCGAAGTTCGAGATTCACTCTTCGTGAATTGTTGCCTCAGCAGAACCACTCGATTGGCTTGCTCCGTTTCCCCGAAGTGAATATAAGCGCCGTCGAGAATGCTGAACAGTACCGAAGTGGACGCGATGCCAAGCGCCAATGTCAGAACCGTCGCGGCGGTGAAACCTGGATTCTTCGAGAGCATCCGCAGACCGTAGCGCGAATCTTGGAGGAACGTTTCTAGGAAATGCGCACCCACAGCTTCGCGGCATTCCTCCTTGAAGCGCTCCTGGCCACCGAACTCGATGCGGGCACGACGCAGCGCTTCCTCACGCGAAACGCCACCTCGCACCAAGTCCTCGGCGAAGGTCTCGATGTGGAAACGGAGTTCCGCGTCCATTTCGTTTTCCATGCGAGAGCGACGGAAGGTTGTCCTGGACCACGAACTAAACCGGCTCCAAAACGTCATACATCCTCCAGCGTGCAGCCCGAATTCCGACGATGATATGCGTCATCATTCGTACCTCAGCGCGACCAGGGGATCGAGGCGCGACGCGCGTCGCGCCGGGAGGTACGATGCCGCGACCACCACGCTGACCAGCAGCAAGAGCACAACCACGAAAGTAGGCGGATCGGTGGGTTGCACTTCGTATAGCAAACTCTCGAGAAAACGCGTCAAACCCAGCGCTCCTGCAACGCCAAAGAGGATTCCGATAGCCGTAACACGCAGGCCTTGACCCAGCACCATGCGGACCACGTCGGCACGCCCGGCGCCCAACGCCATGCGAACGCCAATCTCATGCGTTCGTCGCACGACCGAGTATGCCAGCACCGCATAGATTCCGATGGCTGCGAGGGTCAGCGCCAAGACCGCAAAAGCGCCTACAACCGCGAGGCTGAAGCGGCGGCCAGCCGTGGATCGCCTGATTACTTCATCCATGGGTCGAACATCTCCGAGCGCGAGCTGGCGGTCCAGACCCCACGCAGCGGCGCGAACAGCGGCGGCGGCAGCTCCCGGTTCGCCCTGGCTTCGTACGGCGATGCGCAACGAAGGTGCCGAGCCGAGTTGCGCGTAGGGTTCGTAGGTGTGCAAAGCAGTTACGGAGTCCAGAGGTCCCTGTTTGACATCGCCGACTACGCCGACGATGGTAAGCCAACTATCCGCCGATTCCGCGGTTCCCCACTTGAGTCGCTTGCCTAACGGGTTCTCGCCGGGCCAATACTTCTTCGCCAGAGATTCGCTCGCGATGAGTACATGCGTGGAACCCGGTCCATCGTGCTCTGTAAAGTAGCGTCCACGGAGCAGGGGAATCGCCATCACCTCGAGATAGTCTCCATAAATGACCGAGTGATTGCACATGTTCAGACCCGCTCCGGGAGAGGACCGATAACCTTCCGGGGTAAAGGCGTGTGTCCAACCGCCGAGCAGCGGGAGGTCGGTCGAGCCCCCCACATCGACAATGCCCGGGGTTTGGCGCAAGCGATCGGTCAATTGTTTGTAGAACGAAACCACTTGCTCATCCCGCGAATAGGCAGCCGGTGGCAGGTCCATGGACACGGTCAAGACGTGCTCCGGACGGAAGCCCGGATTGGTGTTCAAAACGCGCTGGAAGCTTCGCACCAGCAGGCCCGCCCCGATCAGCAACATCATCGAGAGCGCAACCTCGACGACGACAAATGCGGCGCGCGTGCGCTGACCGTCAAGGCCCTCGGAAGTGCCGCGAGCACCGTCCTTTAACGACGCATTGGGATTGGTTCCGGAAGTCCAGATAGCTGGTAGAGCGCCAAAGACGAGTCCGACCAGGGAGACGATGAGAAACGAGAAGAGTAAGACCGTCCAGTCGAGCGCTATAGGGTGGAAGCGCGGAATGCTTCGAGGCATTCCCGCCACCAGGGCATCCTTCAACCCAAGCCCGACCGCCAAACCGAGCGCGCCTCCCAGAAATGCAAGCAACATTCCTTCGACAAGGAATTGCCGCAGCAGGCGAAATCTTCCGGCGCCGATAGCCAGGCGAACGGCCATCTCCTTTTGCCTGCCAGCTGCGCGCATCATCAGAAGGTTTGCGACATTGACACAAGCGATCAACAGCACCAAGCCCACCGAGCCGAGGAGCACCAAGAGCGTCGGTCTCGGCGGACCAGTCACTTCATCGCGAAGAGGCTCGGAGGCCATTCCCAACTGAAAGTCGCCCAGGGACTGGTGAGCGTCGCGCGCGGATTTTTCGTAGGTTTCGAGCACCCCTCGTGCGACGAGCTGCAAGTCGGCATTGACTTGTCCCAGCGAAACCCCCGGTTTGCGCCTGGCCACGACGCTATAGTCGAAATTGTCGCCCACGTCCTCCAGTTCCGCTTTCGTGAAACCCAACGGCACCCAAAGATCGGCTGCGACACCCTGCGCCATGCCCGGGAGCGGGAAGACCAAGCTCTGCGGCATGACGCCAACAATGGTGTAGGGTTCGCGGTCCAGATTTGCGGTTTGGCCGAGAACACCAGGTTGTCCACCGTAACCGCGCTGCCACAGCCCGTAGCTGAGGATAACCACCCGGGGGCCGGCAAGTTCTTCCTCGGCTGTGAAGACTCTGCCTACGATGGGTTGGACGCCCAGCACATCGAAGAGCTCGCTGCTGATGCGATCACTGGTCACCCGCTGAGGCTCACCTCTTCCGGAAAACTCGTAGGTCCAGACCCGGAATCCAGCGACCTTCTCGAAGACATGATTCAGTTTTTGAATCTGCGCGATGTCTGGTCCGGAAACGCTGACGGGTTGGGGACCAGCGTGCGGCAGAACTTCCTTAACCAGCACGAGGCGGTCGGCGTCGGCGTAAGGGAGCGGGCTGAGAAGTACAGCGTTCACCACACTGAAAATGGCAGTGTTCGCGCCGATGCCCAGGGCCAGCGTGAGAACAGCGACGGCGGTAAAGCCTGGACTCTTGCGCAGAACGCGCTGTCCATAATGTAGGTCTTGCAGCAGTTCACCCGACAAGTTGACGCCGCGCGCTTCCCGGCCTTCCTGTTTGACGCGTTCGACGCTGCCAAATTCCAGGCGCGCCCTACGCAGCGCTTCTGTACGAAGGACTCCGCCGCGGACCAAATCCTCTGCGAATGCCTCGATATGAAATCGCAGCTCCGCATCCATTTCGCTCTCCATCCGAGAACGGCGGAGCGTTGCCTGCGCCCAAGAACGAAGCCGGCTCCAGAGCGTCATACCTCCTCCAGTTTGCAGTCCCGCGATCCCCGGATCGTCTCCGCCTTCATTCGTACCTCAGCGCCACTAGCGGATCGACGCTCATCGCACGACGTGCCGGGATGTAGCAAGCCAGCGAGGCGATGAAGATTAGGCTCACGGAAACACCCAGCAGCGTCGCGGGATCACTTGGCTGAATACCGTACAGCAGCGATGAAAGAAAACGGGCCAGCCCGAAGGTCGCGGCCAGTCCGAGGGCCAGGCCGATCGATGCCATGGTCAGGCCGTGACCGACTACCAGTTTTAAGACTTCGTGTTGACTCGCGCCGAGCGCCATGCGCACGCCGATTTCATGGGTGCGCTGCGACACCATGTAGGAGATGACGCCGAACAGTCCGATCGAAGTCAGCACTAATGCCAAGATGCCTGAGGCACCCAGCAGCAGGCCAATGGTTCGCGCAGGGAAAAGTGGAAGAGCCATGTATTGTTCGATGGTCTCCAGGTCCGTTGCGGCGATATTGGCATCCACCGCCTGAATCTCGCGCCGGATCGTGTCCAGCAGAAACCTCGGATCGCCCGAAGTACGCACAACCAGCGTGCGCCGGCCCGGCAGCCGAGGCAGGTAGACCAGGGGAATCGGGTCTTCACCGAGCGTGCGATACTTGCCCGTCTTCACTACTCCGATGATCTCAAGGCCAAGGCCCGTACCCTCACCCAAGGTTATTCGTCGGCCCACTGGATATTGGCGCGACCAGAGTTTTTCTGCCATTGCCTCGTTGATGATCACCACGCCTCCCGATGTCCCGCCGGGCTCCTCGCTTTCCCGTGGAAGGAAGTCGCGACCGCTCAAAAGTGAAATGCCCATGGTCTCGAAATAGCCAGGAGCGACCCGCAACACGTCGACCGAGACAGCGTTTTGACCTGAGGCAGAATGGTTCCCTTCGATGGCGGCGCTTTGTTCTCGCGCAGTTCCCAGCGGCAGGTGGTTAACGAAGCTGGCTGAGGACACGCCGGGCAGCGCGCTGATCTGCCTGGACAGTTGCTCGTAAAACCCGTGCACCTTCGCCTCGGGGTATCCGAGGCTGCCGGGGTCCAAGGTAGCAACGGCGACATGCTTGGTATCGAAACCCGGGTCCATGGAGTTGGCGTTGAGCAGGCTCCTCACGCACAAAGCGGCGCCAACCAGCAACACCATACACGTGGCGATCTCCCCGATCATAAGAGAGCTGCGCAGCCGTGACTTGCGATAACTTGCTGATTGCGCTTCGTCCTTGAGAATCGGAGCTACCTGAACCTTTACACTGCGCAGCGCTGGAGTCAGCCCAAAAACGATTCCCGTAGAAAGTGAAACCAACGAGGTGAAAAGAAGCACTCGCCAGTCGAGTGGAACCCGTAGCGTGATCGGCAAGCTCACGGGTTTGAGCGCGAGCAGCAGCGGGGAGGTCCAATAAGCGAGCAGCAATCCCAGACAGCCCGCAAGACCGGAGAGAAGCGTGCTTTCGACAAGCATCTGCCGGATCAATCGACCTCGCCCTGCGCCCAATGCTGACCGTATGGCCATTTCGCGCGCTCGCCCGGTGGCCCGCGCCAGCAGAAGAGTAGCCGCGTTCACACAGGCAATGACTAACACTAAGCCAAACACGGCCATGAGCAATCCGGTAAAGGCGCTGACAAAACCGCGGTAGGGTCCAGGAACGAGTGTCGCTGGGAATAAGTTGGCACCCAGGTTCTTGTTTGTGTCGGGGTGCTCCTTTTCAATCAGCTGGGCCAGCAGATTCACTTCGGAACCTGCTCGCGGCGCAGCCACTCCGGGTTTCAATCGCCCAACTGCGAAAAGCCAATAGCCCTGGCGGTTGGTGAGCCTGCCCGCGTCGTGCAAAATCTGCTCAGCCACCGTTACGGGAGCCCAGAAGTCGGGCTCAATGGCCACGAGCAGACCTGCGAATCCGCCCGGCGCTACTCCGATGACAGTAAAGCTCGTCCCGTTCAGCAGCAGACTCTTTCCGACTACCTTGGGATCAGCAGCGAGGCGTTGCTGCCAGAAGGAGTGGCCAAGAACCACCACCGGCTGGGGGTGCCCGGGCTGGTCATCTTCGGGAAGAAAGGTACGCCCCAGAGAAGCATTAACGCCCAGCAGTGAGAAAAAATTTCCGGAAACAAGTTGGCCCAGCACGACCTGTCCCTCGCCAGACCTGTTCCAGATGACGGATTCGGGGTCTCCGTCAAATGCCAGCATCCCGGTGAAGGACTGATTGTGGTCGCGATAGTAGACATAGTCGGGATAGGTGAGAGGCAGATAGCCCTCCATGCCGGAAGTCCCTCGATTGTGCAGCCAGAGCTGGAGCAATTTGTCAGGTGCTTCGGCACCCGTGGGAGGGCGCAGCAATAAAGCGTTAACAAAGCTGAATACCGTTGTGTTGAGCCCGATACCCAGAGCTAGTGCGAGGACCACAGCAGCCGTGGATGCGGGATTCTTTCTGAGCATCCGCAGCCCGTAACGCAGATCCTGCGCCAAGGCTTCGAGAAGGTTGGCGCCCCGCGCGTCCCGACATTCTTCTTTGGTGCGCTCGATGCCGCCAAATTCCAGGCGTGCCCGGCGCATTGCTTCCTGGCGCGCCATGCCGCTGCGGACCAAATCCTCAGCAAACGCTTCGAGGTGGAAACGGAGCTCCGCGTCCATTTCGTTTTCCAGGCAAGAACGATGGAGAATTACCCGCCACCAAGAACGAAGTCGGTTCCAAAGGGTCATATTTCCTCCGGCTTGGTGCCCAGGATTCCTGCGATTACGTCGGCCATGCTGTTCCAGTTTTCGGTTTCTGCCTGCAGCCTGCGCTTTCCTGCGGCGGTGAGCCGGTAATATTTGGCTTTACGCTTGTTTTCCGATTCGCCCCATTCGCTGGCGATCCAGCCTTGATGCTCGAGGCGGTAGAGCGCGGGATACAGCGAGCCTTGCTGGATTTCGAGGCGGTCTTTCGAGATTTGCTGGATGCGAAGAAGGATGCCGTAACCGTGTAACGGCCCGAGGGAAACGGCTTTAAGGATGAGCATGTCCAGTGTGCCTTGCAAAAGATCCAATTGTTTGTCCATGGAGGCGATTTCTCCTAGATGAACTAGGAATGTAGTTGGAGTCTCCTAGACTGTCAAGGAGAAAGAACACGGGAAGCGCGGCGAGGCATCGGCTGTGCGTATCGTGGGCCGTTGATCCGGCGGGAAGGAGGGCCGCGAGAGCCAACGCTCGGGACGGAGTGAAAGAAAATGTGAATTAGGAATGGTCGTCGGGCGGCCAGGCGGAGTGGTCTTCGCCGAGGTGAACTTCGAGGAATCCTTCCGCGGGCAGAACGTCTACAGGCAAGCCGCCGTGCCAGAGTGCGACGCCCAGCTTCAGCGCAGATTGGCCTTTCAGATCGATTTCGCTGCGGTGGATGGCGACTTCAAGAATGCGGTCGAAGGATGCTTCGGCAACGGTTTTGGGATTAAGAAGGCAAAGGCGCCCTTTTTCTACGGCGAATTCCTGCAAATGTCCGCGCACGAGCTTGACCACGATGTTTATTTCTTCGGCTGCGCCGATGGTGATGCGGAATTCCGAATCTTCAAGTTCTCCTAGAAGATCAAGGAACGGATCTACCCGGACGCAGAAGCGGTCCGCTTCGAAACCATAACGTAATTCATGAAGATAGAACGTGCGGCCGTGCATGGCGCCGCCGCGGCGTTCGGGCGAGTACAGGCCAGAGCCAAGCCATTCGAAGTAGGAAGTGTCTCGCCCATCTACAGCGATTTTCAGAAAACCGGTGGGCGGTATTTGCAGGGCATGTTCAGGCTGACGCTTGATGGGCTTCGCGAGTTCCTGCGGGGCGACCTGTCCTAGCGCGAGATAGACCGCCGTCAGGTGCTTGCGATAGAGGGCGTCAAATTCCGCATCGTTCGCCGTGCTGTGTTCCGGACCATACCACCAGCACCAGTCGCTTCCTTCCGCAGCCAGCAAGGACTCTTGGGCCTCTTTCAGCGCGGTTTCTGTCGGCGCGTCGTCGCGGCCTTGCCGGCGGGCGTCCACGGCGCGGCCAAAGGCTTCGCGAGCGTCCCACAGGAGTTCCCATGCGGCGACGTCTTCGCTGTGGCCTATCCAGACATCGAAATTTGCGTTGATCCAGGAGGCGGGGAAAATTCCGGGATTCGTCGGAATATCGCCGGCTGCGGCGATCGCTTCGGTTGCTGTGAGCGCACGAAAGTCCTGATCTCCCTGTATTCGGCCGTAGAATTCGCGCAGGAATTCGCGGCCATTGCCAGGATAATATTCCCAGGCATTTTCGCCATCGAGAAACAGGCAAATGGTTAGCGGCTGAGAAGTCCCGACGCGCTCCCCCAGCTCGCGGAGCCGCCCGTGCAAATCCCCGGCAGCGTCTTTGCCGTTCATGCGACTGTAGACGAAACCAATGAGATCGGAAAGGTGGTGATCGCGAAAAAGTCCAGTGATCAGTTTCGCGCCAAGCTGGACGCGCAACGGCTTATACAGACGCTCCGCGTTTGCCGGAACACCCTTGGCGTCGCGAAAGAACCCGGCATTCAGCGTTCTTCCGAGGACCCCTTCATCCGTGCCAAACCATTGGAAACCCTCTTCGGCAGCGATCGTCAGAGCCTGATCGGATACGGAGCCCTCCGAAGGCCAAACTCCCGCGGGCTTCGCGCCGAAAACGCGCTGGTGGTATTCGCGAGCGCGGCGCAATTGCTCGCGCGCATCCTCGGGATGGCGGTAGGCGCGACGCGGGAGGGGCGTGCCAGGATTGGCCACCCGCGCGATGTCCGAATCACAGATCAGCGGAAGGATGGGGTGGTAGAACGGCGTGGTGCTGAGCTCTACCTGGCCGGTCTCGGCCGCGCGGCGATATTCAGGCAAAACCAAACCGAGCAGTTCCAACTGCTTGGCCTTCAGAGCCTCTTTGTCTTTTTCCGTGAACTCTTTTCCTTTGCTGGCCAGACGGCTGACTACTGAATCTTTCTCGAACCAGGTTTCCTCCATCCAAACCAGTTGCGAGAGCAATTGCAGGTCGCGCCAGTCACGCTGGGTAAAGGAGACTTGCGCCTGGGCGCCGCCGGCGGGCTGCGCCCATTCATGCAGCTCGACAAAACGAGGCCATCGCGACATCAGGCGCTCATGATTGACCTGAAAGGCGCGAGCCAGAATCTCCACTTTGTCTTCTCGCGTTAGCTCCTCGGCGGACTTAAACGCCAAGGAAAACCATGGTTCGTTAAATTCCCCGCTGGCGTATTCCTCAAGCTGCATACCGAGGGAAGGCACGACATTGAAAGTGGCGTGAAACTTGGGGAACTCCTTCAGCATGGAGACCATGCCCCAATAATCCTTGAGGGCATGCAGGCGTGTCCATGCCAGTACATAGCGGCCAGTTTCCGGGTCCCGGTACTGCGGCTGATGCATGTGCCATAAGAGCACCAGATGCACGCGATTCATCGCGACTCTCTTTCCCGTTCCCACGGCGAGGCCGTGTTACACTCACGGTTCGCGCCATGCGCATCCTGGACCGTTATATCGTGCGTGAAGTCTTTCGTCACGCGCTCCTCGGAATCGCCGTATTTACGTTCGTTTTCTTCGTGCCCAAGCTTGTGCAATTAATGGAGCTGTTTGTCCGTCATACCGGCTCGGGGGCGCAAATCCTCGAGCTTTTTCTGTGCATTTTTCCCGCCGTCTTGACGTTTACGCTCCCCATGGCCGTGCTGATCGGCGTACTGCTGGGGCTAGGACGCATGTCCGCGGACAGCGAAATCATTGCCCTGACAGCGCTCGGTATTGGCCGCCGGCGGATTCTTCTGCCCGTGGGCGTTCTGGCCGTGGCCGGCGCGCTGGTCACGTTTTTAATGACGGCGTGGCTCGGCCCGCTGGCCTTTCACAAATACCGCACTCTCGAGACCGAACTGGTTGCGTCCCAGATCTCTTTTGCCGTACAGCCCCGGGTGTTCGACGAACGATTCCCCAAACTGGTCCTCTACGTCAACGACGTGTCTGCCAGCGGCACCCAATGGCACGGCGTGTTTCTCGCTGAGGCCGGAGGAGAGAACGGCTCACAACTCACCCTGGCGGAGAATGCGATTGTAATTGCCGAACCCAAAGAGGGCAAGCTGGAGCTGCACTTAAAAGGCGGTACCACACACGAATTTTCCCGGGAAGACCCCGACCGCTACTCCGTTACTGCTTTTGGGCAGAGTGACTGGCCCATCGATATGAATGGCCTGGTGCCGGCGCAGCCTCGGCAGGTAAGCAATCCGGAACGCTCTCTCAGAGAGTTGGTCAATACCAACGACGCCGGCTGGCGCGAGGCTCGCGTGGAGTTGCACCGACGGCTGGCGTTCCCCGTGGCGTGTCTGGTCTTTGCTCTCGTTGCCGTGCCGCTGGGGGCGCAGCCCCGCCGAGGCGGACGCGCTGCCGGCTCGTTGCTGGCAGTCATTATTATCGCCTCCTATTACCTGCTTACGGTGATTGGCGCAGGTCTGGCACGCCAGGGCGAGGTCTCACCGGCTGTAGGAATCTGGGGCGCAAATATCCTGCTGGCGGTTCTCGGATTTGCGCTGCTGCCCCGCATGGAACAATTCCGCGGCGAGAGCGGGTGGATGAATCCTGCGGTACGCTTCCGGAGCTGGGCCAGGCTGCTCCGCCGCCGGAAAGCCCGGGCACGCGCGGCGGCCATGGCCGTGACGCGCATTCCCAACGGCCTGATCGAGCCGCACGAGAATGGCGTGCAATCGAGCGGCAGCTTTCCACGGTTGATGGATATCTATCTCTTGCGCCGCTTCTTTTTCCATTTCTCGCTGCTGATGGCCGTCTTTATTTTCCTGTTCGAGGCTTTCACATTCTTCGAACTGCTCGATGACATCGCGCGTCGCCGGGTGCCCTTCCTCATTGTCGTGGATTATTTCCGTTTCTTTACGCCCTACCTGCTTTATAACCTCGCGCCGCTCGGCGCCCTGGTGGCCGTACTGGTAACGCTTGGAGTGATGAGCAAGAACAACGAGATTGTCGCGTGCAAAGCCAGCGGCATCAGCCTGTACCGTTTGGCCGTCCCGCTGCTTTTCGCCGGCCTCTCGCTGGCCGCCAGCATGATGGTGCTGGATGAAACCTATCTTCCTTACGCCAACCAGCGGCAGGACGCTTTGCGCAACCAGATCAAGGGCCGCCCGGCGCAGACCTATGCGCATCCGCAGCGATGGATTTTTGGCAACGACGAGAAGATTTACAACTACGACCTGTTCGATCCGACGCAGAACCTCTTTGGGGGACTCAGCGTGGTGGAACTCGACCCCGCGACGTTTCAGATGCGCCGCCGCGTGTTTGCTTCGCGTGCCCGCTGGCTGGACGCACAGAAAGTGTGGGGCCTAGAAGGTGCATGGGTGCGCGATTTCTCCCAGGACACCATCGTCCGCTATGAGCGATTCCCGGCGACCTCGCTACCGGAGCTTTCCGAGCCGCCCAGCTACTTCAATCGCGAGGTACGTCAGGCCACGCAGATGAGCTGGAGAGCACTCGAGCGTTATATCGAGGCGCTGCATAAGGCGGGGTTTGACGTCGCCAACCTGACCGTGCAATGGCACGTCAAGCTGGCCTTTCCGCTCATCGCTCCCATCAGCATGCTGCTGGCGATTCCTTTCGCGCTTCTTGTGGGGACCCGCGGCGCGGTTGGAGGAGTGGCGCTGGGTGTGGCCATTGGCATCGTATATTGGACGGCGGCGCGTTTGCTCGAAGCGATGGGCGGCGTAGGGCAATTGCCGCCATTTCTCGCGGCGTGGTCTACAGACATCACATTTCTTTTTCTAGGGCTGTACTTTTTCTTTAAGATGCCCACTTGAGAAAAAAGAAGCCCCCGGCGAATGCAGGCATCGGTTGAGATGTCTGCCTGCCGACGGCTTCCAGTAATGGTTTAACTTAACCTGCTGGCCAAATACGCCCTACCTTTTCTTTATCTTCTTCCTCTTTGATTCTTCATGTTTTTCTTCAATGACGGCTTGCGCCGCCGCCAGCCGCGAGATGGGAACGCGGAACGGCGAAGCACTGACGTAATCCATGCCGATGGCGTGACAGAACTTCACGCTCTCCGCATCGCCGCCGTGCTCACCGCAGATTCCGACCTTCAACTTCGGCCGGGTTTCACGGCCGCGTTCAATTCCCCAGCGCATCAGCATGCCCACGCCTTTGGTGTCCAGGGACTGGAATGGATCGGCCACAAACACCCCGGCCTTCTTCTCGTCGACGTAGTCGGGCAGGAAGCGGCCTGCGTCATCGCGCGATAACCCCATGGTGGTCTGCGTGAGATCGTTGGTCCCGAAAGAGAAGAACTCCGCGACTTCTGCGATCTCTTTGGCAAGCAGAGCAGCGCGCGGCAGCTCGATCATCGTGCCGACAAGATAAGGCAGCTTGATTCCGGCCTTCTTAATCAAATCATCGGCCACACGGCGCGTCGCTTGTTCGAGGATCCACAGCTCTTTGCGATCCAGGGTCAAGGGGTGCATGATCTCAGGTAATACTTTAATTCCCTGTTTTTGGCACTCGATGGCCGCTTCGATGATCGCGCGCACCTGCATCTCAAGAATTTCCGGATAGGTAATCGAGAGGCGACAGCCGCGATGCCCCAGCATGGGATTCGCTTCATGCAATTGCTCCACGCGGCGAGCCACGGTCTCTGGATCTATATTCAATTCCTTGGCCAGTTCCTGCTGCTTGGCCTGGTCATGCGGCACGAACTCATGCAGTGGAGGATCAATGAGGCGGATGGTCACCGGAAAGCCGTCCATGGCTTTGAATATCCCGAGGAAGTCGCGGCGCTGGAACGGCAGAAGTTTATCGAGCGCTTTGACGCGATCTTCCCGGTTGTCTGCCAGGATCATCTCCTGGATGGCGCGCTGCCGCTCGTGACTTTTCTCTGGCTGCTCGAAGTCGGTGAAGAACATGTGCTCGGTTCTGCACAGCCCAATGCCCGCGGCGCCAAATTCACGGGCCTTGCGGGCATCTTGCGGAGTATCCGCGTTAGTGCGAACACCCAGCCGGCGGATGCCGTCGGCCCATTTCATCAGCGTTTCATAAGCCTTCGGGAATTCCGGCGTGGCCAGCGGCATGTCCCCGGTGTAGACCACGCCCTCGCTGCCATCCAGGGTGATCCATTCTCCCTGCTTCACCGACTTCCCCTTCGCGGTCATCGTTCCTATTTTGTAGTCGATGTCGAGGGACTCGGCCCCCACGATACAGCACTTGCCCCAGCCTCGTGCGACAACCGCGGCGTGACTGGTCTTACCGCCCGTGGCGGTGAGAATACCCTGGGCCACGGCCATGCCGCCTACGTCTTCGGGGCTCGTTTCGCGACGCACCAAAATGACTTTCTCGCCTTTGGCCGCCCGCGCCTCCGCGTCTTCTGCGGAGAATACGACTTTGCCCACGGCCGCTCCGGGCACGGCGTTGATCCCGGTGGTCAGAATCCTGGCGACCAGGGATTTGCGGTCCACGTGAGAATCAATAATGGGATAGAACAGTCTCTCAATGTCTTCCGGTTTGATTCGCCCGACCGCTTCTTCCTTCGAAATGAGCTTTTCGTTGGCCATGTCCACCGCGATGCGGAAAGCGGCCGCAGGCGTGCGCTTACCGGTTCGCGTCTGCAGCATATAGAGTTGGCCCTCTTCGACGGTGAACTCCATGTCCTGCATATCGCGGTAATGCTTTTCAAGTTTTACGCGAACCTTTTCGAGCTGCGCGTAAACCTTTGGCATAACCTTGGACATTTCTCGCAAAGGCATGGGGGTGCGAATTCCCGCCACGACGTCTTCGCCCTGCGCATTGACCAGGTAGTCGCCGTAGAAGACTTTCTCGCCCGAACTTGGATCGCGCGTAAAGCAAACGCCCGTGCCGGAGTTGCTCCCGGTGTTCCCGAAGACCATCTGCACCACGTTTACGGCCGTGCCGAGAAGTCCGGTAATCTTTTCCACGCGGCGATAGGTCACCGCTTTCTCGGCCATCCACGAGCCAAACACCGCGCCGATCGCGCCCCAAAGTTGGTCGATGGGGTCATCCGGGAAATCCTTCCCGGTCTTTTGCTTGAAGAGCGTCTTGTATTCCGCAACCAGCTCTTTCCAACCGCTGGCAGGAACCGCAGTGTCTTCTCTAACGCCCAACTTCTCTTTCAGCCCGCGCAAACGGTGCTCGAGATCCTCCTTGGACATCTCCATCACCACGGTGGAATACATCTGCACGAAGCGCCGATAAGCGTCATACGCGAAGCGCTCGTTCTTGGTGACGCCAGCTAGACCGGCAACGGACCGATCGTTCAAACCCAGATTAAGGATGGTCTCCATCATTCCAGGCATGGAACGCGCCGAGCCGGAACGCACGCTGACCAGCAGCGGATTCTTCGGATCCCCCAGTTTCTTGCCGGTAACCTTCTCGAGACGCGCCACGTGGGCCGCGACTTCTTTCTTTAGTTCGGCAGGATACTTCCTCCCGTTTTTGTAGAAATAGCCGCAGGCCTCCGTGGAAATGGTGAAGCCTGCCGGAACCGGCAGTCCAATCTTGGTCATCTCGGCAAGGCCTGCGCCCTTGCCGCCGAGTACGTCCCGCCAACTGCCGTCACCTTCCGCTTTGCCTGCACCAAAAAAATAGACCCATTTTTTCACTGTTCGCCTCGTCTTGGATTTATTGCGTTAAAATTTGCGGCCGGCAGAAAGGTTCTTCATCGAAAACGTCGCGACACAAATCAAAACACCGTGTCGGCGCGCCGACTGGATGTCTTTCTCCGGAATTTAAAGCAAAACTTTATCTTCTTACTTGCGTTCCTCTCCGCCCAATTCCGAGAAATCCGCGATGGTCGTGAACTCTCGCAGGATTTCTGAGAGGAGTGCCAGTCGGTTCCGTCGAACGGCTTCTTTCTCCGCCATCACCATAACCTGCTCAAAGAAGTCGTCTACCGCTTTGCGAAGCCCGGCGATAACTTCAAGTGCCTCTTGATATTTGCCCGCACGTTTCTCAGCCTGCACTTTAGTAGCAGCGGCGCGCACTGCGGAGAACAGTTCGCGCTCTGCGCCGCTCTCGAACAAGTCTGGTTGGATGGCCCGGACCTCTTCTTTTTTGAAATCGGACTTTTCCAGAATATTCCGGATGCGCTTGAAGGAGACGGCCAAGGGCTCAAAGTTTTTTGATTTGCGTATGGCCTTCAAGGCCACCAGGCGCTTTTCGGCATCCATCAAGTCTTCAACGCCGGCGCGGAAGACGGCGTTCACCTCGTCATAACTGAACTTCTCGCGCTCGCGCAGGACAAACTTGGCGCGGTCCAGGAGAAACGCAAGTGCTTGGGCCTCCTGCTCCGGAGGGACTCCCCGCTTCGGCGCGTTGGTCAGCAAAGCTTTGGCCGCGGCGCCCACGGCCAGCGACAGGGAGACGGGGAGCTTGCGTTCGAGGATGATCTTCACGATTCCCAAGGCCGCGCGCCGCAAAGCATACGGATCACTGGAGCCCGTGGGAAGCAATCCTACGGCGAAGCAGCCCACGATGGAATCGAATTTGTCTCCCAGAGCGACGGCGCAGCCGGTGAGGTTTCTGGGGATGGGATCCTCAAGCCCCACAGGACGATAGTGATCGTAAATGGCATCGGCCACGTCGTCCGGTTCGCCTTGTGCGCGCGCGTAAAGTCCGCCGACGATTCCCTGGAGTTCGGTGAATTCGCGAACCATTTCGGTGGCCAGGTCGCACTTGGAAAGCTCCGCGGCGCGGTCGGCTTCGGCGACATGCGCTTGCAGCAGGCCACTGTTGAACCATTGTTCAGACAGCCAGCGGGCCATGGCCCGCACGCGTTCTACTTTGTCCCGGTAACTGCCGAGCCGTGATTCGTAGGTGACGCGTTCGAGTTTCGGCAAATAGTCGGCCAGCCGACATTTCTGGTCCGACTCCCAGAAGAATTGCGCGTCTGCCAGCCGGGCGCGCAACACGCGTTCGTGACCGGCGCGCACCAGACCCTTGGGATCTTTCGGAAGATTAATGACCGCGAGAAAATGCGGCGCGACTTCCCCTCCCCGCCGCTCGACGGCGAAATACTTCTGATGTCCGCGCATAACAGTGATCAAGATTTCATCGGGCAACGCCAGGAACGAGGGATCGAAATCACCTTCCAGCACACTCGGGCATTCATTGAGGTAGGTCACCAGCTTTAGCAGCTCGGCATCTTCGTGGACACGATAAGCGCCCCGCTTCCCGTGCGCCGCCAGCTCCTTCGAGATCTTCTCTCTTCGCTCCGCAGGGCGAACCACTACGCCATTGGCTTTGAGCTTCCGCTCGTAGTCCCGGAAGTCTCTCACCCGCAGCGGACCCTTGCCAAGAAACCGGTGGCCGAGGGTCAGGTCTCCCGCCGTGACACCCGCGAAAGAGAACGGCAGCGGCTTGCCGTTCACCACGGCGACAATCCAACGGATAGGCCGAATGAACCGTGCGCCGTCCATACCCGTCCAAGTCATGGACCGCGGCCAGGACAAGTCGTGAATCGCTCGAGGGAGCATTTCGGCGAGAATCTGCTCCGCCGTGCGGCCGCGCTTCACTTGCTGGGCAGCCAGGTACTCGCCCTTGGGATTCGTCACGATGTACAAGTCCTTCAGCGCGAGTCCCTGCTTTTCCGCGAAGCTGAGCGCCGCGCGAGTCGGCTCGCCGACGGCATCGTAGGCCACCGACTTTGGCGGCCCGGTCACTTCGTGCACCACGTCCGCTTGTTTTTCGCGCAGGCCGCGGAGGTGGGCGACGAGTCGGCGTGGAGCGCCGAAGGTCTCGACGGTCACACCATCTGAGAGATTTTCCGCCGCGAGAAGTTTCCCCAGATTCGCTCGCAGATCTTCTTCGGCCTTGGGCAACATGCCGGCGGGAATCTCTTCGCAGCCGACTTCAAGTAATACTTCAATTTCTTTTTCGGCGGCCTTTCGCTTGGATTGCCTGGAGCGGTTCATCCGCGCACCTCTCGGCGCACCGTAGGCCCACCGATCTGTTCAAGATACCCTGCGGCTGTACGGCATGCCACCATGCGAACTCGCGCCATGAGCGCGGCGCGTTCCGTTGTAGAGATGACTCCCCGCGCATCCAGCAAATTAAAAAGGTTTGAGCACTTCAGGCAATGGTCGTAGGCCGGCAGAAGCGGATACCGGGCGCGGACCTGCCCCTCCGTGGTGGCAAATCCGTCGAGCAGTTCTTGGGCCTGCTTTTCGTGCAGCTCAAACTCCGCGCGGATCGCTTGGGCGTCACTGCGGTTGAAGCTGTATTCGGAGAACTGCTGCTCCTCCGCCAAACGGATCTGGCCATACGTTTTGTCTCGGGACCACCGCAGATCGTAGACGCTCGAAACGCCCTGGAGAAAGGCACAGATGCGCTCGAGTCCATAGGTTAGCTCGACGGAGATGGGGTCCAGGTCGATTCCGCCGCTCTGCTGGAAATAGGTGAACTGCGTGATCTCCAACCCATCCAGCAACACTTGCCAGCCGATGCCCCAGGCGCCCAGCGTCGGCGACTCCCAGTTGTCTTCCTCGAAGCGAATATCATGCTCTTTCAGGGTGATGCCCATCGCTCCGAGGCTCTCCAGGTAAAGATCCTGCACGTCGCCTGGAGATGGTTTTAGGATGACTTGAAATTGCGTGTGCTTGTAGAGCCGGTTGGGATTCTCGCCATACCTTCCGTCGGCCGGCCGGCGGCTGGGCTGCGCGTAAGCAACGCGATAGGCGGCGGGCCCCAGCACGCGCAGAAACGTTTCTGGATGCATGGTGCCGGCGCCTACTTCAACGTCATAGGGCTGCTGCAGCACGCAGCCCTGCTTGGTCCAGAAGTGCGAGAGTTTCAAAACTAAATCTTGAAAGTTGAGGCCGGTCGGTTTTTTCTCAAGTTTTACTTTAGCTGTCAAGTGGTCACCAAAAGTCTTCGTGTAGCTAAGCGCTTCTCGGTATGATGCTCGATCCAATCGAGCGAAGCTTCTCGCAGTTCCGCCGCAGGCTGTTCTATCGCCGGCAGCGGTTCTAGCTTATCGAGTCTCTCGCCCGCAAATCGTTCGGCAAGTTGCCGCGCCTCGAGGTCCAGCGGTTTCATGCCTCCGCGCCGGCACTTCTCGCAGAGCAGTCCGGCTTCCCAGGATGCGTGGAATGCCGGTCGGCAGCCGAACGGCGTGCCGCAGGCCGCGCATCGATCGAAAGGCGGCAGCCACCCACCCAGTCGCACAGACCAGAATGCGAAGTAGCTCAACGGCAGCTGCCACACCCCGGTGCGTTCGATCTCGCGAACCGTAAGCAGAAGAAGACGGAACATGGACTCGGCCGTTTCATGCTCCGGGAGCACCTGCTCGGAAACTTCGCTGACCACCGCCAGTCCGGTACTCAGTTCGTAATCGCTCTGCGACTTGTTAAAAGATTCCAGCAGTTCGCACTGCTGAATACGCACCAGGTCGCGTGTTTCTTTTTCGATGTACCAGAGCTGAACGTGCGACAAAATCTCCAGCGTAGAACCATAACGGTTCTTAATCCGCCGCGCGCCGGAAGCCACACCGCGCATCCGTCCCGACGTCCGCCCAAAGAAACTCACCAGGCGGTCGGCTTCTCCCAGCGAAAAGGTCTTCAAAATGATGGCTTCCGTTTCCCTGGCAGGCATGAGCTGTCGGCGCGCCGACGCTTGGCCGGACACTACCCGAGAGTTACCTCCGGTTTGCGCGCGCACGCAGAGTTAATTTAATTACCACACACGCTCGCCCCACGCAATGCTTACATCAGGCGCCGCAGAAAGACGCATCGCATTCCTTCACAAAACCGGAGGAATACTCGAGCTCCAAAGGCGGCACGGGAAGTGCGCCCGGCCACCGCACCGACCCGCTAAATGGCGCGCTGCCGGATTCTGTTAACTAGCCGGTGGTCGCGTTGGTATTATCGGACCCACAGATCGCGCGAACGCGCTTTGCATTTCTCCGCTCTTCCGATACCCTGCACCACTACCTTATGCGCGCGCCACGTTTCGACATCCTGGGGATCGGCGAGAACGCCACCGATACGGTTCTGCAACTCGCACAATTCCCTGCCTTGGGCTCGAAGGTGGAAATGCTGGGCGCGCAAATCATGCTTGGCGGCCAAGTGGCCACCACGCTGATTGCCTGCCAGCGCTGGGGGCTGCGCACACATTATGTTGGAGTCGTCGGCGACGACTCCGCCGCCGAACTGCATCGTGGGGAACTCCGCCGTGCCGGGGTCCACAGCGATCTGCTCCAGGTGCCGCGAACGCTGAGCCAAATGTCGTTCATCCTCATCGATACTAGCTCCGGCGAGCGCACCATTGTGTGGCGGCGCGACCCCCGGCTAAGCGTGTCACCCACATTTCTAGAGAGAGACTGGGTGACTTCGGCTCGCCTCTTGCACATCGACGGGCACGACCCGGCCACCACAAGCGTCGCGGCCGCCTGGGCGCGCGCATCGGGCATCCCGGTGGTAGCCGACTTGGATCACATGTCGCCGGGATTGCTACGAGTGCTGCCCTTCGTCGATTTCCCAGTCACCTCAAGAGAATTCCCGGTCGACGCAACCGGCGAGAAGAATCTCCTCAAAGCGCTGCCGCGGCTCCAGAGAGATTATGGCTTTCGCGCCGTTTGCGCCACCATCGGGGTGGACGGGGCGCTCGCCTGGGATGGGTCCCGCTTCTGGTATGCTCCCTCTTATAAGGTCGGTGTCGTGGACACCACGGGAGCCGGCGATCTATTTCACGCCGCCTTTTCCTACGGGATCCTCCATGCCTGGAACCTCGAGCGCACCTTGGATTTCGCTTGCGCTGCGGCGGGCCTGAATTGCGAGACTTTGGGAGCCCGCGGCGGTATCAGTAACCTGTCCAAAGTAAAGGAACTGCAGCGCAAAGCGAACCGCAACCGCGCGCTCTACTCGCAAGTGCAACTGCAGCGCGCCGCAGCCGCAGCCCCGCGGGCGAAGCGCGGCTAGAATTGGTTATGCCAAGCGCGGAATCTCAAGACGGAGTTCTCGACCAAACACGCTAGCGCATGTTCATCCCTATCAAAGACCTGAACCCGCGTCGGACCTATCCGGTCGTCAATACTCTTCTCATTCTCACGAACGTCATTGTCTTTCTCTACCAGCTCACCCTGCCGCCGCACGAATACCAGGCCTTCGTGATGGCCAACGCCACCATCCCCTCGCACATCCGCGGGGCCCTCGCGGGCCACGGCAGCCTCGAAGCCGCGTTTCTCCCTATTTTCACCAGCATGTTCCTCCACAGCGGCTTCATGCATATCGCCGGGAATATGCTCTTCCTCTGGATTTTCGGCGACAACGTAGAAGACTACTTCGGTCACTTCCCTTACCTCCTGTTCTATCTGGTTTGCGGCCTTGGTTCGGGCCTCACCCACATTATCTTTAATCTCCACTCACCTCTCCCGGCGCTCGGTGCCAGCGGTGCCATCTCCGGCGTCATGGGGGCCTATATTGTTCTTTATCCCCGAGCCCGAGTCCTGACCCTCGTCTTCATCTTTTTCATACCGGTTCCTGCTTTCGTCATTTTGGGCCTTTGGTTCCTGCTGCAATTCTCGGCGGGTGTCAGTTCGGTCGGCGCCGCGGCCACCGGAGGAGTCGCCTGGTGGGCACACATTGGGGGTTTCTTGCTGGGGATGGTGATTACCGGCTCGAGTCTCGGAGACCGTAAGCCGAGCGTTGATTCTTAGCCACTAGTCCTGCGAGTTTTAGCGCTTGAAGTTTTGCTTTAAATACGGTCACGGGGCCTTTTCGGCCAAATCTGCCAACCAGTCCCCAACTTCAACTGTTTGTTTAACTCCTCCCAGATCGGGGGTAACGAGATTTTCACGCAACGCGGCCTTAACAGCTTCGCGTAATACTTGAGCTTCCTGCTTCCAGCCAAGAAAATCCAGCATCATCGCGGACGCCAGCACCGAGCCGAAGGGGTTCGCGATTCCTTTACCGGCGATGTTGGGCGCAGACCCATGAACCGGTTCAAAAAGGGACGTCCTGCCGGGATGGATGTTTCCTGAAGGTGCCAGCCCAAGCCCGCCAGCAAGCTGCGCCCCGAGGTCACTTAGGATGTCTCCAAACAGGTTGCAGGTCACAATCACGTCGAACTGCGACGGGTCGCGCACCATCTCCATGGCCAGGGTGTCGATGTACAGGTGCCGCGACTCGATCTTGGGATACTCTTGCCGGACTTCCTTAAAGACTCGCTGCCAAAGATCATGAGCAAACGTTATAGCGTTGGACTTGTCGCTCATGCACACGCGCTTCAAGCCGTTCTGGCGGGCATAGTCATACGCATAGCGGATAATCCGCTCAACACCTTTGCGCGAGTTGACGTCTTCTTGGACGGCGATCTCGTCCGCCGTGCCCTTCTTGAAAAATCCCCCCACGCCGACGTACAGCCCTTCGGTGTTCTCGCGGAAGACCATCAGGCGAATGTCCTTCTCGGTCCGATCGCGCAGCGGGGTCAGCCGGTCATGAAGGAGCTCGACCGGCCGGGCATTCACGTACAGGTCCAGCTTAAAGCGCAACCCCAGCAGGATGTCGGCGGCGTGCTGGTTGGAGGGAACCCGCGGGTCGCCCAAGGCGCCAAAAAGGATGGCGTCGAATTCGTCCCGGAGCATTTCCACGGCCCCAACGGGTAGCGTCACGCCGTCCTTTAAGTACCTGTCTGCGCCCCAGTCAAATTCCACGAACTCCAGCGGACGCTTGGCCGGCGCCGTCACCGCCCGCAGGACCTTGACCGCCTCCGGTGTCACTTCCCTGCCGATTCCAGCGCCGGGAATCACCGCGATGCGTGCGGTTCCGCCTCCCCATCGCAGGGGCAGCTTCCTGGCCGGATTCGTCGGTTTTGTCGGCATGCGAAGGACTCATCCTCTCGGCGCGGGTTAGCCTTAGTCACCCATTGCGTCTTTCCAGAGCAAGACTCGGGAACCTAACACGCCCCATAAAGCAGGTCAACGCGGGTGGATTCAGATGCAAACGGCATTCACGGTGATCTTGGTTCCCGGGTTGCTCTTTTTTCTGGCCACGGTTGTCGACCCTACGCTCTCCACGAGCAGGGTTGGCACTGGCCCTACTCTGCTGCAAGCATGCCCGTTATAGACTCCACAAGCGCTCCTTCGCTTCACGATGCTTGGTGGAATCTGCGGCGGCAACCGCTGCTGCCGTCCTCACTCATAAGCCCAAGGGAGGCAGACCTCGTTTGCCAGACCGAGTTGAAATTCAGCTTTGTCCCCGCCGCGTTGACGTGCCCGCTCGAGATCCTCTCTGAAAGAAGCCAAGGCGGAGTACCCGAAGGCTGCCGTAGGCGCACGCAAGCTGGCCAGGGGTGGAGGTTTTCTTAGGCGCTCTGGGGGAGAAAACAGATTTCGCTGTCCCTTGAGTCTCTACTGGGTGCTTCTGCCGGACTCCGTCCAGTACACGCCACCCAGCGCGAGTGTGCCGCCCAACACCTGGGTCCAAGAGCCCTTTTCCCCCAGCGCCAGAATTCCTAGAATCGATGCCAGAACAGGTAAAAGGTAAGTGAAGGCGCCCAACTGCGAGGCCTCAAGGTAGCGAAGCAGCCAGTAATAGAGGAGGTACGCAACAGCCGACCCAAACAGCCCCATGTATAAAATGGCTGCCCAGGCCTGCCAAGGAACCGCGCGCCAATTCCCTTCTCGACCCAGCACCCAGGCCTCGTGGAGGGCCAGCGGAAGGACGACAAGTGCGCCTGCAAAGTGGTTGTAGGCGGTCATCGTCAGCGCGTCGTAATCGCAGGCGACGCGCTTGCCGAGAACGGCGTAGGTTGCGAAACCGATGGAACCCGTCATGGTAATGGCGTCGCCGAGCAACGAGGGCGAGTGCGCGGATAGGCCGCCCTCGGAAGCCAACACCGCGATCCCGGTAAAAGCCATCGCCATCCCCACAGCCTTGTGCCAAGTGGCTCTTTCCAAACGCAGCAGTACAGCGAGAATCAGCGTGTAAATCGGCCCCATACCGACGATCACCGCGGAATGGCTCACCGAGGTGTAGTGTAACCCCAGCGTGAAGCAAAATTGGTTCACGCTGACGCCGAAGAAGCCCAAGTAAAGAAACGTCCAGATATCGTGGCGCGTAAATCCCGGCTTCCGGGCGGCGGGAGCCTCAGCAAACGCACTCAGCCGTAGCTGCTTGAGGCCAAGATAGAAAGGAACCATGACTACCCCTGCGGCACAAACTCGAAAGGAAGCCATGGTCAGCGGCGGGAACGAGCGCAAGCCGATCTTCGCAGCAATAAAATTGACGGCCCAAATCACAACGATGAGCCCGATCAGTGAGCTGACGACAGGACGGCTGGGGGCACGCCCTGTGGAGGAGTCCACCAGCACGTCTCTAGACCAACCGTTCTTTCCGCACGGTAAGCTTTTCGATGCGGTCCCGCCGCGGTTCAAAGCCAATGCCCGGCCCCGTGGGCACGTGAATCGTGCCCTGCGCCGAGACGGTCACGTCCGGTTCGATGATGTCCTGGTCCCAGTAGCGGCGGCTGGCACTGACGTCGCCGGGCAGGGTGAAGTTCGGTAGCGTCGAAAGCGCAATGTTGTGTGCCCGCCCAATTCCGGATTCCAGCATTCCCCCGCACCACACCGGCATGCCATTTTGCTCGCACAAATCATGGATACGCTTCGCGACATAATAACCGCCGACGCGTCCCAGCTTGATATTAATAATCTTGCAAGCGCCGAGAAGGATGGCCGCGCGCGCCTGCTGTTCGGAATGGATGCACTCGTCCAGGCAAATAGGCGTATCGAGCTTTTTCTGCAGCTCCACGTGCGCGTACAAATCATCCCAACCAAGGGGCTGCTCAATCATCATCAAATAAAAGCCCTCCAGCTGCTTCAAAAGCGGCCAGTCCTCCATCCGGTAAGCCGAGTTCGCGTCCACCATCAACTTGATCCCCGGAAACTCCTCGCGCAAACGCTTGACCTGCGGCAGCTCCTTTCCCGGCTTCACTTTTATTTTAATTCGCTGATAACCCGCAGAGAGTTCCTTCCGGACCGCCGCCGCCAGTTCATCCAGGGAATCCTTAATCCCAATCGAAACACCACTGGAGATTTCTTCCCGACTACCGCCGAGCAGTTTCCCCAGCGGGGCACCCTTCTGCTTGGCCTCCGCATCCCAAATGGCCGCTTCCAGCGCCGCCTTCGCCATGTTGTGACCGCGAACCTGTTCCAGCAAGCCCCACACGTCGGCTGCCGCGCCGATCTCTTTCCTTCGGATCATAGGCCAAAGAAAATCCCGCATAACGATCCACGCCGTATCGGTCGTCTCCGGACTGTAAAAAGGCTTCTCTCCAGCCACGCATTCGCCCCAACCAATGGCGCCGTCTGCAACCACCTCGGTCAGGATGATGCGCCGCTCCTCGGTGCGCTCCGCACTGGTTTCAAACGGAGCGACCAGCTTCATTCGCAATTCCCGCAAAGTGACTTCCCGTATGCGCATCGCCCTTTTTTCTCCCGTGTCGTGTTCCAGAAAGAGTCCATCGCACTTCCAAGACTTGTAGGGGGGCGGGGCTTGCCCCGCCCTCCCGCCGGGGCCAGACTAAAAGTCGCTCCAGGGAGCCAACAAATACGCCGCACCTTCCGGAGATTTCCTCACACCCATCGCCGCATATCCGCGCGCAAACCACGTCGAGAACTCTTGGCGAATACGCGCCTGCACTCGGGCGACTTCCGCCGTATCGGTGTGCTTCCACTGATCGAGTTCCGCAGGCAGTTCAATCCTCGCGGCAAAGGAAGCCGACTGCGGCTCCGTCAAGAGGTCCGACACCGCCCCTGCCACCCGCGCCGAATCCAACTGCCACTCCACCCACAGCCGGTCGGTCGGAAGTCCCAGATGCAACGGGCTCGTCGTCCGTCCATAAAGGTTTGGCAGATATTTCCGGGCGATCGCGCCGAGCCGGTTCAAATTAAAATGCGCGTTCCTGGTTTCCAGTGGATCAAACGTCCAGACGATGAGTCGAATGCCCCGCCCCAGCGCTTCCTCGCGCTGAAAGAGTTTCAGTCGACGCCCCACCCCCCGGTCGCGATAATCCCCATGCACGCCCGTCATATGCGAATGCAGATACACCGTCCCGCCAGCAAATCCTACAAGCGCCAGCGTGTAGCCGACCAAGCGTTCCCCGTCGAAGGCCCCCAGGACCTGTCCGCCGCTCTTTGTTGCCACCACAAACAAAGTTGCGGGCTCTACCTCGATGTCCTCTTCACCCCAGATTTCTCTTTGCAATGACACGCATTGCTGAAATTCCTCAATGCCCGCGCATTTTCGGACGACAATCCCTGGACTCATCGGCCTTTCGGCGCCTCCGCTGATTTCCGCAAATCGTCTTTTTCACGGCGTTTCGCCGCTTCCCAGAATTCTTCCATTTGCGCGCGCGAAACATCCGCCAGCGCTGTCCCGCTTTTCGCCGCCAACTCCTCCATCTGTCTGAACCGCGTGGAAAATTTTGCGTTGGCTTTCTTCAACGCGATTTCCGGATCAATGTCGAGGAACCTTGCCAAATTCACGGAGGCAAACAGAAGGTCTCCCATCTCCTCCTCAGTACGCTTGCGATCCTTCGCGCCGAGCGCTTGACGAAGCTCTCCGGCCTCCTCACTCATCTTGTCGAACACGCCTTCAGCGCTGCTCCAATCAAATCCAATACGCGCTGCGCGCCGAGTAAGCTGAAATCCTTCGAGCGCCGCCGGCAAAGCTCGCGACACGCCATCCAACAACGAACCATCCTTCGCAGAATGCGGGGCACCATCCGTGCGCTTCTTTCCCGCCGCACGGCGCTCCTCTTTTTTGATCTGCTCCCAGTTCTTGAGCACTTCCGCCGCGTCCTTCGCCCGCTTCTCGCCAAAAACGTGCGGATGCCGCCGAACCATTTTGTCGTGCACTTCCCTAATTACGTCAGCAACCGTGAACCGCCCCTCTTCCTTCGCGATCTCGGAATGAAACACGATTTGCAGCAGCAAATCTCCCATCTCTTCCCTGAACTTGCCGTCGTCTCCGCTCTCCAGCGCTTCCAGTACCTCGTAAGCCTCTTCAATCATGTAGGTTCGCAAAGACGCGTGAGTCTGCTCGCGATCCCACGGACAACCGTCCGGTGCCCGTAACCGCGCCTGCACCGCAGCAAGCTTTTCGAGCCACTCCCCCGCCGTCAAAAGCGTCGATTCTCCAGGCGCGCGGCGCCCCGCGCCGGACTTCCTGCTTTTCCGCACTTTCTTCTTTTTGGTGGCCATCGCTCTCGCGGCTAAATCCCGACCGCAACAAACGTTACACTTTACGGTGAGCCGCTAACTTTGACAAGCGCGCTGGGCCAGCCGATTCCGCCCCATACCGCGCTTCTTAATTCTCCGACCCGTGCTAAACTTAAAGGGACAACAATTGCCGAGGATTGTCCCCTTGACCGACCACAAGCAAGAAGACTCATTTCGCGTTATCGACCGCCGCCCCTTTACCGCCGAAGGGGAACTCCGCCCGGAAGCCATGGAGGAAAAGGAACGCGAGGCCAAGCGCGAGGAGCGGCTGCATCCCATTGGCGAGGCTCCCAAACCCATCGCGCCGCCGCCACCTCCCGTCGAGGTGCCCAAGCGTTCCCTGCCGTTCGAAAACCTTGTGCGCATGCTGGGCAGCAATGCGGCCATGGTCCTCGGCGCCTATGCCGACCCGCGCACCGGACAGCCGGTGATTGATCCCGAAGCCGCCCATGAATTGATCGATATGCTGGACGCCCTCCACGAAAAGACCAAGGGAAACCTGGCGCCGGAGGAAGATACCTTGCTGCTCGATCTTCTAGGCAAACTGAAGATGACCTATCTGGAGGTCAACCAGGCGGTGGCCGCACAGGCTGCCTCGCCAAGAGCCAAGACGCGGCCTTAGCTAGTTCGGCCCGGCGTTCACAAGAGTTTCAGTATTTTCAGCATGCCCCAGGTTCCGCTAAAAATCACCGTTCTAGGCTCCGGCACGTCCATGGGCGTTCCCTCGCTCGCGTGCCATTGCTCTGTGTGCAGTTCGAAAGACCCGCATGACAACAGGCTGCGCCCTTCCCTGCTCCTCTCGCGCAACGGCCAAAACGTGGTCATTGACACCACCCCTGACTTTCGCCAGCAAGGCTTGCGTGCCCGCGTCGAGCGCCTGGACGCCGTCCTGCTCACGCACGGCCATGCCGATCACATCATGGGTTTCGACGACATTCGCCCTTACAACCTTCGGCAGCGAGCCGCGCTACCGGTTTACGCCAACGAGGAAACGTTCCGCTTCATCCGCCGCGCGTTTGCTTACGTCTTCGACGGCAAGCCCACGCGCAGCTCGATTCCCAGCGTCACCCTTGTTGAAGCCAAGGCGCCCTTCGAACTTCTGGGCGTCACTTTCACTCCCATTCCGCTGTTGCACGGCGACATGGAAGTCTTGGGCTTCCGCTTTGGCCGCGCGGCATATCTCACGGACTTTAGCTCGCTGCCTGCTTCTTCCTTCGCATTATTGAACGATCTCGATGTGCTCATCATCGATGCATTGCGCGACGTCCCTCACCCCATGCATCAGACCGTCGAGCAAGCTCTCGCGCTGATTAAAGAACTAAATCCTCAGGGCGCCTGGTTTACCCACATCGCGCATGACTTGCCGCACGCGAAAACCAATGAACGCCTGCGCAATCTCGGCTATTCCAACGTGCAACTCGCCTACGACGGCCTGGAAATCGATGTGAAAGTGGACGAAGCCAGCTCGGCCGGCGAAGGCGCGAGCCCAGCCGCTACCCGGCCATCGCCGCTCGAGTTGCTTCGCTCGACCGAGGCTTGGGCCGCCAGCCATGCCGCTTCGAACCGTGGCAGTACGCTCGCCATCGGCAATTTTGACGGCATCCACCTGGGCCATCAGGCCATCCTGCGCGCTGCCGTCGCTCGCGCCCGCGACGTCAGCGCCGTCGCCACGGCTCTCACGTTCGACCCGCTTCCCCAAAAGGTTCTCCGCCCGGACTCCGCCCCCCTGCGCCTTTCCACCACGGAACAGCGCCTGCGTTGTTTCGCTGAGATCGGCATCGACGCCGCGGTGGTCCTGCCCTTCACCCAGGACCTCGCAAAGCTCACGCCCCAGGAATTTGTAGACCAAATTCTTGTTCGGGATCTTCAAGTGCGCGCCGTTTTTGTCGGAGAAAATTTCCGTTTCGGCCACAAGCAGGCCGGCAATGCCGGGATGCTTGTGCGGCTCGGCGCGGAGCGCGGCTTCGACGTGGTCATTCTTCCGCCGGTAATCCATAAGCGAGAAGTCGTCTCCAGCACCATCATCCGCCGCGAGATTGCTTCAGGCGACGTCGCTCACGCCGCCCGACTCCTCGGCCGTCCATTCGTGCTGAGTGGAAACGTCGTCTCAGGCACGGGTACCGGCCGCCGCTTCACATTTCCGACATTGAACCTCGACCCACAGCAAGAACTCCTGCCCGCACGCGGAGTCTATGTAACGCGCACCCGTATCGACGGGGAATCGCGCACGCGGCGCTCGGTCACAAACATCGGCGTCCGTCCAACATTCAACGGCTCAGCCCAGAGCGTTGAGACCCACGTCCTCGAGCCTCTCGGCGAGACCCCACCCGGCCAGATTGAGATCCATTTCTGGAAACGTCTGCGCGAGGAAAAAAAATTCAGCGGCCCGGAAGAACTGCGCACGCAAATCGCCGAAGACATCCGCTCTGCCGACAAGTTCTTCACTCGCCTGCGCCGCGTGCGCTCTTCCCGCGTCTCCGTCTGAGGCCAGATCCAGTTGTCGCCGAATCGGCGAAAGGCCCGCGTATCTAACCAACCGGTTAAGCACAACGACTGCTGGATCAGGACATTGGCCCAACGCAGGGCCAGCACCTGGCGAAGCCGTCTCTAGCTTCGAGCACGCGGCTTAGGAGGGAGTCTTAGCGAGACAATCTTCGCAGTACCCGCCCACTTCGGTGCGGGATACGGTGACCTTCATCTTGAAATCTCGCGCAATCTGCTGTTTCAGCTGCTCGTAAAGCCGGCTCTCGAACTCCCGCACCTTGCCGCACCCCAAACATGCTACGTGAATGTGGTCGCGCGGACCGTGGCTCTCGTAATAGTGCCGGTCGCCCCGCAAATGCAGGAGGTCCAGCTCGTCAATAAGTCCATGCTTCTTGAGGAGATCGATGGTGCGGTATACGGTAACAAGATGGACGCCCGAATCGATTTTCCGTGCCCGCTCGAGAATCTGATCCACGTCCAGATGTTGTTCGGCGGCATCCATGACCTCGAGGATCACGCGCCTCTGCCGGGTCAGCCGAATGCCGCGCCCGCGGATGGCCTGCTGCAGTTTTCCAGTAGTCTCTGCGGTATTGAGGCGCTCGCCCGTCGAAACCCGGTGGGCCGGCGATACTGACATGTCTCGCCCTCCCTGGCGCGGCGCGCTGCGAGCTAAGAATGACTTGAAATCCGCCGCAGGATGTCATTGTACATAACGACGGCGAAGATGACCAAGAGGAACACCAGGCCGACCTGGACGAAGCGCTCCTTGAAGCTCAGGCTCAAATCGCGCCGCATTACTCCCTCAATCGCAAGAAGCAGGATATTTCCGCCATCGAGGATAGGAATCGGCAAGAGATTCAAGATGCCCAGGTTAACGCTGATCAGCACCATTAGGAAAATTACGTCCATCGGCCCTCGGCGCACGGCCTGGCCCGCCATGTGGGAAATTCCCACAGGTCCCTGCAGCTGTTTGATAGAGACCCGCCCGCTGAATAATTTCCCGACCACGTCCATCGTTCGCTCGATGGTGTCGACGGTCCCGGTGAAGGCAAACCGCAAGCTCTCGCTGAAGGATACGTGCTTGTAGGCGCTTTCGTCCCGCGGAAGAACCCCGATCTGATAAGTATTCTGCCCGGTTTCCGCCGCATCCTTCTTCGGTGTCACCGTCAGGTGCGTGGATTGTCCCTTGCGGACTACCTCGAGCGTCATGGACTGGCCATTCGAGGACTGGGTCGCCTCCCGGAACTGTTCCCAGTACTCAATTTTCTTTCCGTTTACCGCCGTTATCTCATCGCCTTCCCGGAGTCCGGCGCGTTCGGCCGGTGTACCCGGAGCGACTTGATCGATGATCGGACGGATGGGCGCATATCCTAGAATACTGTTGGCGTCTGTTTGTTCCTTTACCGGGACCTCGACGGTCCGGCGGACTCCCGAATCGTCCACTTCCATCTTGATGGTCGCACCGGGCGCGGCCTGCTTCAGTGCCAGGAGGGCCTTCTCCCAACTCGGAGTCGCCACGCCGTTAATCGAGAGAACCGTATCGCCCGGTTTTAAGGGGCTTGGCGAGGGCGAGGTTTCTGAATTCGCAGGCAGACCTGTTACGTGCACAGGGGCATCCAGATAGGCGGGATAAGGCACGCCCACCATGGTAAAGAGTCCGGTAAGGAGAAATACTGGAAAGATCAGATTCACAGCCGGACCGGCGAAGGAAATTAGTGCCCGCTGCCACCGGGGCTGGCTCATCAATTCGTCAGGCGCGCCCGTGGGCGGCTTTTCTCCTGCATCAACTTCGGAAAGATCTTGCCCGGCCATGCGCACGTAGCCGCCCAGCGGCAGCGCGCTCACGCGGTAGTCCGTCGGGCCTTTCTTCCACCCAAAGAGCCGCGGGCCGAAACCGATCGAAAAGACGTCAACGCGCACGCCGCACAGCCGCGCGGCGACAAAGTGTCCCCACTCGTGAATGAGAACCATTACGCCGAGCACCAGGCCTACTCCAACGATCAGGTAAAGGACATCCATGTCTACGTCTTCTCCCTATTCCGGCTCTTAAGATGCCACAACAGCCGCTACTGCCAACCGGTTCACTTCTTCCGTCGCCCTGCGACGCGCTTCCGCGTCCGCGGCCAGGACGTCGTCCATCTTCTCAAAGCGCGTACGCGGTGTACGCGCCAGCACGCGTTCGATGACTTCCGCAATTCCCAGGAAGGGCAGGCGCCTCTCGAGAAAGGCCGCTACGGCAACTTCATCCGCTGCATTTAGGGCGCAAGGCAATGCCCCGCCCTTCTTCATCGCTTCGCGGGCAAGACGCAGGCAAGGGAAACGCCTTGTCGAAACTTTTGCGAAGTCCAACCGCCGCAACTTGCCCCAATCGAGAGCTACCTGATTAGACGACACTCTCTCTGGATAGGTTAACGCATATTGGATGGGCATTCGCATATCCGTTGGACCGAGTTGCGCGAGAATCGAACCGTCCGCGAATTCGACCATGGAATGAACGGTGGACTGCGGGTGAATCACGACGTCAATCTGGTCGGGGCGCACGCCAAAGAGCCAGCGCGCCTCGATCACCTCGAATCCTTTGTTCATCATCGTCGCGGAATCAATGGTGATGCGGTTACCCATCTTCCAGTTTGGATGCGCGAGCGCTTGCTCTGGCGACACGCTCTCGAGACTGGCCAGGGGGGTCTTCCGAAAAGGTCCGCCGGATGCTGTCAGCACCAGCCGACGCACTTCGCCTTGCGTTCCGCCCCGCAGGCACTGGTGCACGGCATTGTGCTCGCTGTCCACGGGCAGAAGCTCGCGTCCGGCTTTTTTCGCCGCTGCCATGACCAATTCGCCTGCTGCGACCAAAACTTCCTTGTTCGAGAGCGCCACGGTCTTTCCTAGCTTGACGGCCTCATAGGTGGCTTCGAGCCCGACGACGCCAACGGCGGCGGAAACGACGATGTCCGCCCTGGTGTGCGTCCCCACGGCGAGCAGGCCCTCGCGTCCATGATGTATCGCGGGCAGAGGAGAGATCCCTGTGCCGCGCAGCATGGAAGCAAGCTCATGCGCTTTCTTTTCATCACTTACAGAAACCAGTTCCGGCCGGTGTCGTTCAATCTGGCCAGTAAGTTCAGCGAGGTTGCCGCCCGCAGCCAGCGCAACAATACCAAACCGCTCGGGCAGCGCCTCCACCACGGAAAGACACTGGCGCCCGATCGAACCTGTTGAACCCAGAATGGATAGCTGTTTCAAGAAACTCTCTGCTCCGTTTGGCGCTGAACTTGATGGGACAGACACTCTTGTCTGTCTCCCGCCCCATGAGTGGAAGGACCTCGGGACCTACCGGTTGGGCGTGTAGATCCAAATCCAATAGTACCAGACAACTGGGATGGCCAGAATCAGCGCATCGATCCTGTCAAGTACGCCGCCGTGCCCCGGCAGCAGCGAGCCAGAGTCTTTAACTCCCGCGCTGCGTTTGTACGCGGATTCGAGCAAATCGCCAGCCTGGCCGGCAACATTGCCCACGGCAGCCATGGCCAGCAAGTGGGGCAGCGGCACCATGAAAAATCTGGCGAACACCATGGCGACCAGCAGCGCTCCCAGAATGCTGGCGATGGTTCCTTCCCAAGACTTTTTGGGGCTGAGCACGGGCGACAACGGGCGCCTTCCAATGGCACGGCCTACAAAATATGCCGCCGAGTCTCCCACCCAAGTGATGACCAGCACAAACATCAGCAGCTTTGGTCCGTCTCGGCCGATCGCGTGGAGCCGAATGGTATACGTCAGCGGGAGCGCCACGAGGAGCAGCCCGCTCGAACTGATTCCCGCTGCAGGCAAGGCTTCCACCATCGGGCGCCTGGTCCAGAGCGTTAGCGCGCCAACACCGAGCAGAAAAATAAAGAAAACATCCTGAACGGCAGGAATGATTCCTAGAACTCGCCCGATCATCCGATGGAAGGTCAGCCCGCCGGCGAGTTCGTAGGAAGGGGCGATAGCCGCCAACCATTGCACGTATACCAGCCCTAGCGCGCAGGTCGCGGTCCAGAATCGATAGGCACGGTGGCCAATCGCGTCGCCCAAAGCAAAATATTCAAAGAGGGCAAGCAGAATGACGAACGCGAGACCGACTGCCAGGGCGGCGGTCGAGCCCCACAATACCAGGCCAACTACACAAGGAATCAGAACGACGGCCGTCGCCACGCGCTTCCAGGTCATAGAAAAGGAATCCCCTGACGAATCACTCGTTACATCTCATCACACCAGGGGGAATAAATCACGAGGGAGAACCACAAATTAGCGGGGGGCCCGGTTTCAAAAAGCCGTTTTCGAGAAAAATTGCTCACTTGCCGACGGCGCGGACCGATGTTTCCGGGGCGGGCTGGCCTTCGCGGATTCCGCCGTAGCGGCGCTCACGTTTTTGGAATTCGACAAGGGCCTCAAGCAAGCGGGCGCGGTTGAAATCGGGCCAAAGGGTTTCCGTGACGAAAATTTCAGCATAGGCAATCTGCCACAGAAGAAAATTGCTCACGCGCATTTCGCCGCTCGTGCGAATCAGCAAATCGGGATCGGGCAACCCGTTCGTGTACATGTGTCGGGCGAGCGTCTCTTCGGTAATCTCGGCGCGGTGCCCATGACCATTCTGCTCCGCCAAAATCGCGTTCATGGCGTCCACGATTTCCGCGCGGCCGCCGTAGTTCAGCGCCACGCAGAGCACCATGCCGTTGTTTCTAGCGGTCCGTTCCATGGCGTCCCGCACGTCGTCCCGCACGCCCTTTGGAAGTTCGTCGGTGCGACCCAAAAACCGCATCCGGATATTGTTCTTTTGCAGCAACGGCATTTCGCGGCGCAGATATTCGCGCAGCAGTTGCATGAGAAAATCTATTTCTGTTTTTGGGCGACGCCAGTTTTCTACTGAGAAAGCGTACAACGTCAGCGCCTCGATCTTCAGGCGCGCGCAAGTCTCAATCGTCGACCTGGCCGTTTTCGTGCCGGAGCGATGACCAGCCACGCGGGGCAGATGCCGCTGCTGCGCCCAGCGCCCGTTGCCGTCCATGATGACGGCTACGTGTCGCGGCAAGCGGCCCAGATCGAGCTTTTCAAAGAGCAGCGCTTCCTCGGGAGTCAGCGGTCCCAGCGAGCCGGAGGCGGAAACTTGCAGCGTCGTGTGTGATTTACTGTGCGGCACGGGTTCCTGGGGTTTCTTCTTTACGCCGCAAAGTTAACATACGTTTCGGGAGCGGCGCAATCCCGGGGTGCCGTTTCGGGCATCAGCGTTTCGAGGATCCCCTGGCCGGACCTCAGCCGGAGGCTGGCGGAGCCGCTTGGAAGAGCGACGTGTACACCAGCACGAGCGTCAGGATAATCATCGCGATGGCGGTTACCCAGGCGATGATGTTGAACGTGAGCGTGTTCACGTGCTCGCCCATCAGATCGCGCCGGTTGACGAGGAGCAAAATAAAGATGATCACCACGGGCAGCCAAACGCCGTTCCCTACCTGAGAGAAAATCAGAATCTTCCAGATCGGAACGTGGGGGATCAGGATGATGCCGGCGCCGACGGCGATTAAGAGGGTGTAAAGGCTGTAAAAGATTCTGGCATCTTTGAATTTGTGGTCGATCCCCGCTTCAAACCCCAGTCCTTCGCAGATCACATGCGCTGTGGAGAGCGGCAAAATCGAGGCGGCGAAGAGCGAGGCGTTCAGCAAACCGAACGCAAAGGTAAATCCCGCCCATTTCCCTGCCAGCGGGATCAAGGCCTTGGCGGCCTGGACCGCATCGGTAATGTCACGTTGGCCGGAAACATACAGAGTGGCAGCGGTGGCGACGATAATGAAGAATACGATGACCATGCAACTGATGCTGCCGACCAAGACATCGGCGCGCGCTTGCGGATACTGGCGGGGGCCGACTTTCTTTTCAACGAACCCGGCCTGGAGGTAGAAAAACTGCCAAGGGGCAATAGTCGTTCCGACTAGCGCCGTTAAAGTGACCAGGTAGCCCGACTCGAAACGAAGATTCGGAATGACCACGTGCTTGGCCGCCTCCAGCCAATCCGGCTTGGCCAGGAATGCGGAAATGATGTACGTGACGTAGAATCCGCAGGCAATCAGAAAGATGACCTCCACCTGCCGATACGTTCCTCGAAGCACCAGAATCCAGACCAGGAAAGCGGCGATGGGAACAGCGATGTACCTGCTGACGTGAAACATCTCCATGGAGGCGGCCACGCCGGCAAACTCGGCAACGACGTTGGCCAGGTCCACAAAAAAACCCGTGATCATCACGAAAAAAGTGGAGCGGAAACCGAACTCTTCGCGAATTAGGTCGGACAAGCCCTTGCCGGTCATGACGCCCATGCGCGCGCACATTTCCTCGGTGACGTACAGCGCGATGGTCATCGGAATTAGCGCCCAGAGCATGGCGTACCCATACTGGGCGCCGGCCTGCGAATAGGTGGCAATACCGCCGGCGTCATTGTCGACGTTCGAGGTGATGAGTCCCGGGCCGACTACGGCGAGCAGCAAGGTCAGGCGGCGGCGCAGGCCGCGAATCTTGTGCTGCAAATTTTCGCCTCGCGTTTCGAGGCCTCGAACGCTCGATTTAAGGCTTTCCCAGTTCATCCGGAGATTCCCATTCCCTTTTTATTTCTTCACCAATCGCGAAACTACGTCATCCACGGTGACCGTGCCGATCGGACGCCTCTCTTCATCCACCACCGTGAGCATTCGCAAATTATACTTATCGAACAGCTCAAAAACGTCATTCTCATCCGCGTCGGCTGCAATACTTAACAGCGGCTCGCTTCGAAGCTCGAACATTTTCTGTTCTGGAGCGGCCAGCAGCAAGCGCGCGACGGAGACCGTGCCGGAATACTCCGCTTTGCCATCTAGCAGGACGATGGTGTCAAGCTGATCGAGATTTAATTCCTGGCCGCGGATCCACGCGAGCACCTCTTCCCGCCTCGACGCTTCGCTCACAAAGACGAACTCGGTGTTCATCATTCCGCCTGCCGTCGAAGGATCGAAAGCCAGCAACTCGCGCACTTCATCGGCCTCCTGGCCGGGCATTTCTTCCAGCAATTCCTCCGAGGTCTCCTTCGGAAGGTCGGCCAGAAGATCAGCGGCAGCATCGGGCGCCATCTCTTCAAGAATGTCGGCTGCCTTTTCAGGGTCCAGCCTCTCGACGATCTGCGTGGTTAGCCGTTCATCCAGCTCGGCGAGTACGGCGGCGGCCGTCTCCTCGTCGAGGGAAGCGATAATTCCCTGCCGCTCGTCTGTCGAGAGGTCTTCCATGATCTCGGCCAGGTCCGCCGGATGCAGGTCTTCCAACTTTTCGTGGGTGATACGCAGCTTTACGCGCCGTAACGGGTCCGACTCGATCAAGTTCACAAATTCCCAGCGGATGGCGCTTTGCGGCAGCTTGCGCTGCAGTTTGCGAATCATGCCGGGAGAAACTACCCCCTGCAGGAGCCTGCGCACCGCGCCGGGTAGTCCCACATCGACTTGCGTGACCCGCAACTCCACATTTCCGTTGGTCTTCATTTCCGTCAGGTCCACGTCATTCACGCGAACGACCTTGCGGCCGCGGGTGTCGATGATTTGCTGGTCCATCAAATCCTTGCGCACGGCCAGCAGCGATTCGTTCGGTTCATAAAGTTCGAGAGCGCGCTCGCCTACATTTAGGCGCAGCGTCCCGGGAGCAAACGTGGCTACCTGATCGTGCCGGGCCAGCAGCGGCTGGAAGCGGCCGCGCGAGATCAGGAAATGGGACAGACGGTTGGTGGCTTGCGAGGGCTCGATGAAGAATTCGCGCACCCGCCCTACGAAATTGCCCTGCGCGTCGTAGACTTGCGCTCCCATCAGTTCTGTTGCGTATAGTTCCATGATGTTGCCTCTTTGCGCGCGACCGGAGCCCACCGAGGAGCATCCCGCAGGGCTCCCCGCGAATCGACCACCAACAAAAAAACCCGCGAACCGAAATGACCTCGGCTGCGGGCAAGTGCCTCAGAAAAATGGACTTACCGTTAGCCCGGTGTGAACCCTCCCCACCCTACCGCCTGCGGGAGCCCTTGCAGCTCGCCGGACGTTGCCCAATCGCCCTTCAGAAGCCTTACCCCGATTGCCCGCTTGGCGCGGAAGCGACTAGGGCCAGGTTCGAGTTCGTTGGACGCACTCATCGGGAGAAAACCCACTCCTGGGGGTCAGTCAAGCTGCCACTGCACCTGCGACTACCGCCAACGGAGGCAATTGCATTGCCGTTTGGCCGCCGCAGCTGCAGTGATAAGCCGGGGTTGTTCCAAAGTCAAGCAAAGAATGACCTTGCGAGTGATTTTTTTGAACTTTTCTTAGGGAGGTGGGCGTTTCTTGGCGGTGAAGATCATGTCTCGAGGTTCTTGGCCGAGGCGACGGCATTCTTCGACGTAAAGACTGAGATAGTTCTTCAAAACGTAGTCCCGCCGCGTGTGGCCAAGTTCAGCAGCGGCCCGGTCAATGGCTGCGGGCGGTCCTTCCAGTTCGACGAACGTACCGATGGGCGTTTCATCCAGCTCGATCAGCAGTTCCTTTGCCCAGCTCAACCTAGCGGGCAGGCGAAACGTGGTACGGTATTTTTCGTAGCGGAACCATCCGCGCATTCCTAGGCCTTCGAAAACCTTCGCCAGGATAGTAGCATCGGACACTTCCACCTCGATCTCTTCACGAACCTTATGGCGATGGGTTTGTTGGGAGCTTCCGGAAGCGAACGTTCCCTTAACGAGCGGCTTCTTGAAAGTTAGCAAGGCGCGCGGTCCTGCCGCGGGCCTGCCCTTTTTCGGTTTGGTTTCCGTTTCCGTTCGGATGCGGAGGAGCTGGCCATGTTTTGCGAGACCGCCTTCCGGCGTATCGAAAATGACGTTCCATTCGTGAACGCGGCCGGAACCCCCGCCGACCGGATGTGCCCCCAGCCTTTTCAGAATGTGCCTAAAGGTCTTTGGGTCGCTGATTCGCAGCTTGATCTCGATTTCCTGCGCCATCTTTATCCTTTTTTCCCGTGCCACTGCGCGTCCCGGCTTTCCGACACCGCTGACTTCCGTTAGTATAGCGGACGAACGTATTTCGCCGTTGCTCAGCGGGACCCCGGCTGAATCTGGCGCAACGGCCGGCGCCCGCCCGCCGAGCTCAGCAGACCAAGAGACTTATGGACCGAGACGCCAAAGCAGCAGGGCCCGCTTTTTCAGACGAGACGGCGGACACTCCGCCAATTTCGCCGCCACTGGCGCGTCGCGAGCCCGTCGAAACAGTTTTGCACGGCGACCGGCGGGTGGACCATTACGCCTGGCTGCGCCAGAAAGAGAACCCCGAGGTTATCGCCTATCTTGAAGCGGAGAACGCTTATGCCGATCGGATCTTGCGGCCTACAGAAACTTTTCAGGAAAGGCTCTACGAGGAAATGCTGGGACGGATTCTTCAGACGGACCTGTCTTTTCCCTACCGGCTCCGCGATTATCTGTATTTCACTTGCACGGAGGAAGGCAAGCAGTATCCGACGCACTGCCGGCGCGTCGACGCTCTCGGTTCTCTGGACGAGATACTTCTGGACCTAAATCGCCTGGCGGCGGGCCACTCTTTTTTGGCGCTCGGGGTTTTCGACGTTAGCCATGACAACCAGCTTCTCGCCTATGCGCTGGACACGACGGGATTTCGGCAATACACGCTGCACATCAAGAACCTGTGGAACGGTGCGGTCTTTCCGGAGGCCATTGAGCGCGTGACAAGCGCGGTTTGGGCGGCGGACCATCGCACCATCTTCTATACCGTCGAACACGCAACTACAAAACGATCTTACCGGCTCTATCGCCACTCAGCTGGCTCCGCTGAGCCAGACACGTTGATTTATGAAGAGACCGACGAACGCTTTCGCATCGAGATTGAGCGTACCCGCAGTGGCGCGTTTCTTCTGCTGGTGATAACGAGTCACACGGCCAGCGAAGTGCGGTTTCTGCCTGCGGGACAGCCCAACGGCGAATTCCGCGTCATCGCTGCCCGCGAAGCGGACCATGAGTATTACGTGGACCATCACCCGAATCCGCTTACGCGGGAGCCTCGCAGTCGAAACCCGGAGGACACCGGCGGCTACTTCTTCATTCGTACCAATTCGGAAGGGCGGACGTTTCGGCTGGTGTGTGCGCCAGCCACGGACCCGCAGCGCGCCAAGTGGCGGCAAATTATCGCCAATCGCCGGGACGTGATGATCTCTGGTGCTGATGTGTTTCGAACGCACATCGTTTTATCGGAGCGCGAAGGCGGGCTACCCTATCTCCGTATTGTGGATCTCGACGTCCAGGCGCCCGATGCGCTCTCCGCTTCTCACCGTATCGAATTCCGAGAACCTGCTTACAACGCGTCCATCGGAAACAATCCCGAATTCGATGCGTCTTTTGTTCGCTACCAATATGAATCCTTCGTCGCGCCGCGTTCCGTGTTCGACTACGTTGTGCGTACTCGCGAAAGCGTGCTTCAGAAGGTGCAGACGGTGCTGGGCGGCTACGACGCCTCGCAATATGTCAGCGAGCGGCTGCACGCCGCCACCGCGGACGGCGTGCGTGTTCCCGTCTCGCTTGTCTATCGTCGAGATACGCCGCTCGATGGCACCGCCCCGTTGCTGCTTTACGGCTATGGGAGTTACGGCCACTCCGTCGCCGTGAATTTCAGTTCGAACCGCGTGAGCTTGCTCGATCGCGGCGTGATTTATGCTGTCGCGCATGTCCGCGGCGGCGGGGAACTCGGTAAGCCGTGGCACGACGCCGGGCGCCTGCGCCAGAAGCGCCACACGTTTACGGATTTTATTGCCTCGGCCGAGCACCTCATCGCGCGGCGCTACACGGCGTCAGAAGGCCTGGTAATTGAAGGCGGGAGCGCCGGTGGTCTGCTGATGGGCGCGGCTGCGAATATGCGGCCGGAACTTTTTCGCATGGTGATCAGCCACGTGCCGTTCGTCGATGTGCTGAATACCATGCTTGACGCTTCGCTGCCGCTGACCGTCGGAGAATATGAGGAATGGGGCGATCCGCGCACCAAGGAAGATTATTTCTACATGAAAAGCTATTGTCCGTATACCAATCTTGAAGCCAAGCCTTACCCCGCGATGCTTGTAAAAACCGGCTTGAACGACAGCCAAGTCATGTATTGGGAGCCGGCGAAATATGTGGCCAAGCTGCGCACCCTGAAAGCTGATACGAACGCGCTGCTGTTGAAAACGAACATGGGCGCGGGACACGGCGGGGCGTCGGGCCGTTACGATTATTTGCGGGAGATCGCGCTGGATTATGCTTTTCTTCTAACCGAACTGGGAATCCGCAAATGAGTACCGCCCACAATTCGCAATGGACGGCGTCCCTGGTTGGAGGCGCACAGCGGGCTGCGCCCCTACAGGCGAGCCTCGCGCTGGCGCGCGTGGCTGTGTTTTTGCTTGCGCGGAACTCCGTTGGCTGAGCCATGAGCGATCCGACCTCGCCTCTGATGCAGCAGTATCACGCGATCAAGACGCGCTACCCGCACGCGTTATTGCTGTTCCGCCTCGGCGATTTTTACGAGCTGTTCTACGAAGACGCAATGCTGGCTTCGCGCGAACTGCAAATCACTTTGACCTCGCGCAACCGCGAAAAGGGCCAGCCCATTCCCATGTGCGGAGTCCCTTATCACGCCGCGGATGGCTACATTGCGCGGTTGATACGCGGCGGCTTTAAGGTTGCCATTTGCGATCAGCTGGAACTGCCTGGCCCAGGCAAAAAGCTGGTGCGTCGAGAGGTCGTCCGAGTCATCACCCCCGGCACGGCCACGGACGTTTCGGTTCTTGACGCTCGCGAAAACAATTATTTGGCTTCAGTCGCGACAGATCTTTCCGGTTCGCCGGTTGGCCTTGCGTTCGTGGATCTGTCCACTGGCGAATTCCAGTGCACAGAATTTTCCGGGGCCGATGCGGACGAGGCTCTGCGCGACGAGTTACAGCTTCTGCACCCGCGGGAAACGCTTCTTCCACGGCCGCAGCAGCTTTTTGAAACCGCGAAAACTTCGCTTCTCGAAGGCGCTGGAGGCGTCGAAAGCCGGCTTGAAGATTGGATCTTTCAGCGCGATTATGCGGGTCGGATTTTACGAGAACAGTTTGGCGTCGCGGAACTCACGGGCTTCGGTCTCGACGATCACCCCCAAGCGCTATGCGCGGCCGGCGCTATCGTTCACTACTTGCGGGAAAATGCCGCCCGTGGCCCGGACACGGGCATGGGTTCCACCAGTACCCAGCCGCCGAGCGTTGAAGCGCTCCAGCATCTGGATCGCGTGCGCTATTACGAACAGCACAAAACGCTCGTGCTCGATCCCGTCTCGGTCCGCAACCTCGAGCTCATGACCCCGATCTTTACCGAGGAATCTTCCCGAAGCGGACCGGTGACTCTTGTGGCCGCTCTTGACCTGACCGTCACCGGCATGGGCGCGCGTCTGTTGCGCTCTTGGATTCTGCGCCCACTGATCGATCGCGACGCCATCGAAGCGCGCCTGGCTTCTGTTGCGCACCTCCTGCAGCAAACCATGGTTCGCGGGGAGATTCGAAAAGAACTGCGCGGCATACAGGACCTCGAACGCCTCACGAGCCGCATCACGCTAGGTTTGGCGGCGCCTCGCGAACTCGTGGCGCTGCGAAAATCGCTGGGCCAGCTTCCGGTGCTCAAGAACTTTTTGACGCCGCCTCCGGTCGGTGGCAGCGCGTTGCTTCGCCAACTGCACGGCGAGCTTGATGAACTGACCGACGTGCGCGAGCGGCTCGAACGCGCCATCGCCGACGAACCTCCCGCTCTCGCTAGCGATCCCGGAATCATCCGCAGCGGTTACGACGGCGAACTGGATGAGCTTCGCAACCTCAGCCAGCACAGCAAACAAATTATCGCCGCGATGGAAGACCGCGAGCGCAAGCGCACCGGCATCGCATCGCTGAAGATTCGCTTTAATCAAATCTTTGGGTACTACATGGAGATTTCTAAGCCCAATCTCCATCTCGCACCCGCCGACTACGAGCGCAAACAGACCCTGGTAAACGCTGAACGGTTCACTTCTCCCGAACTGAAAGAGTATGAGCGCAAGATTCTCGCGGCGGACGAGCGCATTCTCGAGATCGAGCGCCAGCTGTTCATCGAGGTGCGCTCCAGCATTGCCGCCCAGGCTGCGCGCCTTCGCCGCACGGCTGCCGCCGTCGCACAGCTCGACTTGCTCACTTCCTTTGCGAAGCTGGCAGCCGACCGCGGCTACGCGCGCCCCGAATTCAACGCGACCGGAGAGCTGCTAATCGTCGGCGGCCGTCATCCGGTCATCGAAGAACTTCTCCGCCAGCGCGGCGAGCGCTTCGTTCCAAACGATCTTTGCTTCGACCCAGGCCGCCAGCAGCTTCTGCTTATCACTGGCCCGAACATGGGCGGTAAATCCACGTATCTTCGGCAAGGCGCGCTGATTGTTTTGATGGCGCAAATGGGCTCGTTCGTTCCCGCTCGTTCCGCCAAGCTGCCCATCACCGACCGCATCTTCACGCGCATCGGCGCAAGCGATAATCTTGCCCGCGGCCGCTCTACCTTTCTGGTGGAGATGAGCGAAGTCGCCGCCATCCTGCATCACGCCACACCATCGAGTCTTGTTCTTCTCGATGAAGTCGGCCGCGGCACGGCAACGTTTGACGGCCTTTCCATCGCTTGGGCGGTCGTCGAGCATCTGCAGAAGCACACGCGCGCGCGCACGCTTTTTGCCACGCATTATCACGAACTCACCGAGCTCGCCGATCTGCTCACCGGCGTGCAAAACGTGCACGTCTCGGTCAGGGAAACGCCCAACGAAATTGTTTTTCTGCGCCGCGTCGAGCCCGGCAGCGCCAACAAGAGTTATGGCATTGAAGTCGCTCGCCTCGCCGGCCTCCCGCGCAGCGTCATCGAGCGCGCCCGCGAAGTTCTGAAAAAACACGAGCAGAGCGAGCATGCCCTCAGCGAAACACTCTCTCCCGGCACACGCGATGAATCATTGGCCGGTATGGCCGATGCCTTGGCCGCTTCTCCACCCCGGCGCAACGGCCACCAGGAGGTTCTCTTCACCGCGCTCGACCGTGCCGTCCTCGACAAACTCCGCGACGCCGACCTCGACCAGCTCAAGCCCCTCGAGGCCTTAAACCTTCTCGCCGAACTCAAAAAGCAGATCTTGTAGTATGAACCAGGTGCAACTTCCTGTTTTTGTGAGACGCAATCCTTGCCGAGAGGTGATGCGCCGTTTTTTCGGCTCATTGGATCCAATATGCTCCGCCGTTCAGCCGAAGGGGCAGTCCGGAAATGGCTGGGAGAGACTCGAACGACGTTACTGGGCCCGTCCTCACCTTGGCCGAGTTCACTCTTTATCTCCGTCCTTCTCGGTCCGCTCTGTGTTCTCGGTGTTCTCTGTGTTTAAATCCAATCACACACGATGGCAACCAAACCGATGCTTGTTCTCGGTCTGATGTCCGGCACCTCCGCTGACGGCATCAACGTTGCGCTCGCGCGCATCTCTGGCGCACCGCCACACCTCGATCCACGACTTCTCGGCCATACCTCGATCAGGTTTCCTGCCGCGTTGCGCAAGGAAATTCTTCGCGTCGCCGAGCAACACTCCTTCACCGCCGGTGAACTCAGTCAGTTGACTTTTCGCTTGGGAGAAGTGTTCGCCGAAGCCGCGGTCGCCGCTTGTCGACGATTCCGCGTTTCCACCAAGCGCATCGCGCTCATTGGCAGCCACGGCCAAACCGTTTTTCATCAGGGAAAGCCCGCGCCCTATCTCGGCCGGCCCACCGCCTCTACTTTACAAATCGGCGAGCCGTCGATCATCGCCGCGCGCACCGGCATCAACACGGTGGGTGATTTTCGCCCGGCCGATATCGCTCTCGGCGGCCAAGGCGCGCCGCTGGTCCCTTACGCCGACTATCTTCTCTATCGCGACGAGAAACTCGGCCGCGTTTCGCTCAATCTCGGCGGCATCGCCAACATCACCGTCATTCCCGCTTCGGCCAGGCCAGCGGATGTCATGGCCTTCGATACCGGCCCCGCCAACATGCTCATCGACGCGCTGGTCTCGCACTTCACTCGCGGCCGTCAGCGCTTCGACAAAGACGCCCACCTCGCACAAACCGGCCGCGCCATCCCCGCGCTTCTCGATGAACTGATGCGCGATCCCTATCTAAAGCTCGCCCCGCCAAAATCCACCGGCCGCGAATACTATGGCCACTCTTTCTTGACGAAAGTTCTGGCCCTCGGCAAAAACCATCACGCCAAACCTGCCGACCTCATTCGCGCCGCCACAATGTTCACCGCGCTTTCCGTCGTCGATGCCCTGAACCGCTTCGTCCTCCCCAAAACCAAAATCCATCAACTCATCGTCTCCGGCGGCGGCGCACATAATCCTCTTCTCGTAGCGCAACTGTTCGCCGCGGTAGGTGCAGGGGGGCAATACGTTGCGCCCCATCGCGGCAAGACTGCTGCTTCGTCGAAGATCGAAGTCCTCCCTTCTTCCCGTTTAGGCATCCCGGAAGACGCCAAAGAAGCCTTCGCCTTCGCCCTCCTAGCCTATGAAACGTGGCATCGCCGCCCCAGCAATCTCCCCAGCGCCACCGGCGCGCGCGCCCCCGCCATTCTCGGTAAAATCTCCTATGCCCCGCCGCAATAGCGCCCGTTCTTCTCCGGGCCCTCCGGGTCTGCTCGGTGCTCTCGGCCTTGCATTGCTTCTCTTTCTGTTCGACGGCTGCGGGCGTCACAACAATAACGATCCCTCGTCCCTAACCTTTCTCATCGAATCCAACCCCACCAATCTCGACCCGCGTTTCGCCACAGACTCGCAATCCCAAAAAATCGATGGCCTGCTCTTCAGCAGCCTACTGGAACGCGATGATCAGATGAATTTCCACGGCGACCTGGCCGACTCTTGGACCACGCCCGACGCGCTCACGTACACTTTCCATCTTCGCCCCGGCGCCCATTTCCATGACGGCCGCCCGCTGGCCGCCGCTGACGTCAAAGCCACTTTCGACTCCATCCTCAACCCCGCCACTCATTCGCCCAAGCGCGGCGCTTTCCGCATGGTCACCACCATCGACGCTCCGGACGCCGCCACGGTCATCTTTCATCTCAGCGAGCCGTACGCCTCATTCCTCTGGAATCTCGCACGCCCCGCCGTGGGAATCGTCCCGTACGACGCCGGCCCCGATTTCTCGCGCCATCCAGTCGGCTCCGGCCCATTTCGGTTCCTTTCGCAATCCCAAGACGAAGAAGTCATCGTCGAGCGCAATCCTGACTACTTTCGCGGCGCCGCGCAAATCGCCCGCGTCCGTTTTCGCGTTGTCCCTGACGCCGTGGTCCGCGCTCTAGAACTTCGGAAAGGCTCCGCTGACCTGGAGATGAGTTCCCTTTCGCCGGATATGATCCCCGTGCTCGCGCGGCAGTCGGGCCTTGCTGTTACACAGCGTCCAGGCACAAATTTTGGCTATCTGGGCTTCAATCTCGAAGATCTGATTCTCGCCAAACGCGAAGTCCGTCAGGCCCTGGCCTTCGCCACGGATCGCGACGCACTCATTCGTTATCTGCTTCGCGGACAAGCACGCATCGCCAGCGGCATTCTCCCGCCCAATCACTGGGCCTATGAACCAAATGTCCGGCAGTACACGCTCGATCCCGCTCGCGCGGAAAAAATTCTCGACGCCGCGGGTTTCCCTCGCCAGCAAGGCGGCACGCGTTTCCACCTCACACTGAAAACCTCCACCGAAGAGCAAGCCCGCCTCATCGGCGCAGTCCTTCAAGAGCAGTGGCGCCGCGTTGGTGTCGATCTCGAACTGCGCCCTTTGGAGCTCGCCACGCTTCTTTCCGACGCCGCCAGAGGAAATTTTCAGCTCACCTATTCGCGCTGGGTCGGCGCCAACAACGACCCAGACGTCTTCGAGTTTGTTTTCTCTTCGAAGCGCTTCCCGCCCGACGGTGCCAACCGCGGACACTATCGCAACGCGAGCGTTGACGCGCTAGTCGATCAAATTCGAACCGAAGCGGTTCGCGAAAAAAGGAAGGCACTCTGCGGCAAAATTCAAAAGATCCTTGCGGACGATCTGCCCTACTTGCCGCTCTGGTTCACCGACGTCGTCTCCGTCCATCGGCGCTCACTCGGCGATCTCCCACTATCCCCCACTGGCGACTTCGACTTCCTATATTCAGCAAAAGCCCCAATAGATAATGCTGCGCATTAAGGCCTAACGCTGATGTGCATTTCTGCGGCGATCGGTTTGTCCTCCCTCGTCCAATAGGGCAACTTAGGAAAACAGGCCGTTGCAAGCCACTCAGCGGTCAAGGCGCTCCCCAACTGAATTTTAAAAGTGTAATTTCCGGGCTTGTTCACTAAGTCCCTCACAACAAATTCATCAGCCGTGCCGAAGAACATGTGGGGATTCAGCCTCATGAATTCACTCATGTCGACTGGCTTTGGCGGTGCTGGACGGCCGCGAATGTAGAGGCTAGCAACAAGCCGCAAAGGAATAGTGGTGGCTGCATGTTCATAAATCGCTGCCCGTGATTCCTACTTCAGCGCCTTCTCGATTTCCGCCACGGGAATGGCACCCTCCCGAATAATCTTCCACGATCCCCCATGGACATGAACAATGGTCGACCCCAGCAACGCGCCAGTTTCTCCACCATCCAGAATCAGTGGCAGCCGCCCGCCGAGCTGCTTCATCAGCTGCTCCGCGTTCGAGCACGACGGAAATCCCGAGATGTTCGCGCTGGTTCCGGTGATCGGTCCGTCAAACTCGTCGATCAACCTCCTCGCTACATCGCTCTTCGGCCAGCGCAACGCCACTTTTCCCGTGTTGGCCGTCACTTTCAGCGGCAAACGGTTCGCTGCATCCACGACCAGTGTCAGCGCTCCCGGCCAGAATTCCTGCGCCAACCGCAAAAAATTCTGCGGCACTTCGCGCGCGAGTTGCATGGCTTGTTCCAGCGACCGCACCAATATCGGTAGCGCACGCGTCTCCGGACGCCCTTTCACTCTGTAAATTTCATCCACTGCGGCAAGATTAAACGGATCGGCAGCCAACCCGTAAAACGTGTCGGTAGGGATAGCGACGACACTTCCCCGGCTAAGAAAGCTAGCTGCGTAACGCAGCACTTCCGCTTCCGGGTTTTGCGCATTCACGCGCAACAGTTCTGCCGGCAACTCTTTGGCCTTTGGCGAAGCCGCAATCTTGTCCGCTGGGCGCTTCGCCCACATTTGAATTCAATTGGGGGACGCTACCATACCCCTCTAGCGCATGCAATAAGAGCCTGCCGGAAGGTCCACCTGGCCGCCTCAAAACGTGCTGGGCGCACCGTCCGTGCCCCGCACGCCGTCAAGATTCCTGGCCGTAACTTGAGCCCTCGACAGGGCATCCAATTAGAGGTGATTCCCTTCTCCATTCTTGATCTCTCGCCCGTACCGCAAGGGGCAACTGCGGCAGATGCGCTGCGCAACTCTCGCGATCTCGCGCAGCACGCCGAAGTCTGGGGCTACAATCGTTTTTGGCTGGCCGAACATCACAACATGCCTGGCATTGCCAGCGCCGCCACGTCCGTGGTCATCGGCCACGTCGCCGGCGGTACCAAAACAATCCGCGTCGGCTCCGGGGGCATCATGCTGCCGAACCATGCCCCGCTGGTCATCGCGGAACAGTTCGGCACGCTGGCCTCGCTCTATCCGGGCCGCATCGATCTCGGACTCGGGCGTGCTCCCGGAACCGACCAGCCTACCGCGCACGCCCTTCGCCGCAATATAGCTTCCGCCTCCGACAACTTTCCGCAGGACGTCGAGGAGTTGCAATCCTATTTCGAGCCCGCTTCGCCAAATCAAAGAATTCGAGCCGTTCCTGGCACAGGCTTGCGCGTACCCATCTGGCTGCTCGGCTCGAGCCTGTTCAGCGCGCAACTTGCCGCCGAGCTCGGCCTTCCATTTGCTTTCGCATCGCATTTCGCGCCCGCCGATATGCTGCGGGCACTACAGCTCTATCGCGCGCAGTTCAAGCCATCTCGTCAACTCGATCGCCCGTACACCATGCTTGGCCTCAACGCCATCGTCGCCGAAACAGACGTCCAAGCGCGCTACCTTTTCAGTTCCGTCCAGCAAGCCTTCACAAATCTTCGGCGCGGCACTCCCGGCCAAATTCCGCCGCCCATCAACGACATCGATTCCTACTGGTCGCCCGCGGAGAAAGACTCCGCCAGCCAGACGCTGCTGTGCTCTGTCGTCGGCTCTCCGGAAACCGCCGAGCGCCGCTTGCTCAGCTTCCTCGACGTCACGCAGCCCGACGAAATCATCACGACCGCGCACATCTTCGATCACTCCGCGCGCCTCCGCTCGTTCGAACTGCTGGCGAAAATTCGCGTGCGTTTGGCTTCGCCCGAGCCGCAACACGCTACATCTGCGGCTTCCTCGGCAAACCCGGCGTAGAGCCAGCCTTCGGAAGGCTGGACGTTTGCCGCTAGCGGCGGTTAGCCTCTGGCCCCCGAAATTTGCTACGCTCCCCTGGATGGCCACTCCCGGCAAGCCCGCTCGCAACGCTGCCCCCGCAGCCGCGCCCGGGGTCCTGACCAGCCGCGACAATCGCTGGCTCAAAGAATTTCGCATGGCGCTGCGCGGCGGTCTGCCCACGGAGTCCGGCTCCGTCGGCGTCGAAGGCCTCCGCCTGGTCGAAGAAGCGCTTCGCTCCGGCTGCCGCATCGAAGCCGTACTCTTCAGCGAATCCGGCGAACGCCACCACGAACGTCTCGCTCCTCTCATCGGCAGGCCGGAAATGGCTTTTCCATCCTTGCACACGACCGACCGCCTCTTCGAAGGCCTGGCCGACACCGAGCATCCGCAAGGCGTCGCCGCGCTGGTTCACCCGCGCGCAACCACGTTCGATGAATTGCTTCACGCGGCCAGTTCCGCCTGCGCTCCGCTTCTCGTGGTCCTAGCGGGCGTGCAAGACCCCGGCAATGTCGGCACCATCCTGCGCACGGCTGCGGCCTTCGGCGCAACGGGTGCGGTGACAGCAGCTTCCGGCCAATCCGGCACCGCCAGCCCGTTTTCGCCGAAGGCTCTGCGGGCCTCCGCTGGAGCCGCTCTTCATCTGCCCATCCTCCTGGGGATGTCGCTGCCAATTCTTCTCGCCCAGCTTAAAATCGACAACGTTCGCACACTCGCGTCTAGCGTTCGTGAACCGCACGAGGGCGAACCGTGTGTGCTTTCACCCTGGAAAGTCGACTGGTGCCAGCCCGTCGCCCTTCTCGTCGGCAACGAAGGCGCAGGCCTCCCCGAAGAGATCGAACGCGGCGCCGATGCCCGTATCCGCATCCCTATGGCCAGCGGTATCGAGTCGCTCAACGCCGCCGCCGCTGCCGCGGTCCTTTTTTACGAGGCCGCCCGCCAGCGAAACTCTTTGTCAGAGAAGAGCGGGGTCAGATCGTGAGTCTTTTCTCCAAACTGCCACAACCCGCGTTTGAAGACTCCGCGCACCAGCCGCTTGCCGAGCGCATGCGCCCTCGCACTCTCGATGAATTCATCGGCCAGGAAAAACTCCTCGGCCCCGGCAAGCCCCTCCGCCAGCAAGTCGAAACTGACGAAATCACCTCCATGCTTTTGTGGGGTCCGCCAGGCTGCGGCAAAACCACACTCGCGCGCTTGGTTGCGCGTCTCACGCGCTCGGAATTTGTGGCCTTCAGCGCCGTCCTGACTGGCATCAAGGAAATCAAGGAGGTCATGGCCGCCTCGGAACGCAAATCCGGCGGGGCCCAGCGCACCATTGTCTTCGTCGACGAGGTCCACCGCTTCAACAAAGCGCAGCAGGATGCCTTTCTCCCCTACGTCGAAGCCGGCCACATCACCTTCATCGGCGCCACTACCGAGAATCCGTCGTTCGAAGTCATCTCGCCACTTCTCTCGCGCACCAAGGTCTACATCCTCGACCCACTCACTACGCCACAAATCGTTGACTTGCTGCGTCGCGCCATTGGCGACAAGGAGCGCGGTCTTGGTAACGAAAATATCGAAGCCAGCGACGACGTGCTCTTTCGCATCGCTTCCTACGCCAACGGCGATGCCCGCTCCGCCTACAACACGCTCGATCTCGCCGCTCGCAGCGCCAAACCCAGCGCCTCCGGCGCACGCACCATTACCCGGGAACTCCTCGAGGACGTTCTCCAGCGCAAACTCCTGCGCTACGACAAAGCCGGCGAGGAGCACTACAACCTCATCTCCGCGCTGCACAAATCTGTGCGCAATTCCGATCCCGACGCTGCGCTCTACTGGCTCGCGCGCATGCTCGAGTCCGGCGAAGACCCGCTCTATCTCGCCCGCCGCATGGTCCGCATGGCCAGCGAAGACATCGGCCTCGCCGAACCCGGCGCGTTGGCCGTCACTCTCGCCGCAAAAGATGCCTTCGACTTTCTCGGCGCTCCCGAGGGCCACCTAGCGCTTGCCCAAGCCGCCATCTATCTCGCACTCGCGCCAAAATCCAATGCCGTTTACACTGCCTATGGCGAAGTCATCGAAGACGTGCACAAAACCGAAGCCGATCCCGTACCCCTGCACCTGCGCAACGCCGTCACGGGCCTAATGAAAAGCGTCGGCTACGGCGAAGGCTACAAATACGCACACAATTTCGATGAAAAAGTCACCGACATGACCTGCCTCCCCGACAATCTCGCCAGCCGCACCTACTACGAGCCTAGCGATCTGGGCTTCGAACAGCGCCTTCGCGATCGCCTCGACGAAATTCGCAAGCTAAAATCTCGCACGGCATTCAACCCTTGAGGTGACTGATTCTATGAAACGTCTTGCGCTTGTGCTGGCTCTACTCATTCCGCTTACAGCAACCTTATCGCAGGAGCAAAAACCGGCGCGTCCTCCGATCAGGGGCATCGGGAGCGTAACCATCGATGTTCAAGATCCGAGCGGAGGCGCAGAGTTTTACATCAAGCAGCTCGGATTCGCTAGAGGGATGACCCTGTGCGAAGGTGCCAGCCGGGGTTGCCTGGGCATAAACGGCCGCCAGCGGATTGATGTGCACATGCCGAGCCAGGCGGTCGGCGGGACCTTCCTGGAAGAAGTGACTTTTGAAACCTCCAATGTCGAACAATTGCGACTTTATCTCCTCGGCGTCGGGACCACCGCGGGAGAGATCCAGGAAGTGCCGAAAAACAACCGCCGATTCAGCCTGAGCGATCCGGATGGTCACCATATCGGATTTATCCAATATTTCGCCGCTGACAACTATAGCCATCCTGAAAATCAAGTCAGTGGCCATCTAATTCATGCCGGCTTCGTCGTCCGCGACCGCGCCGCCGAAGAGCATTTCTACAAAGACCTCCTCGGCTTCCGTCCTTACTGGCATGGCGGCATGAAGGAAGACCAAACTGACTGGGTGTCTCTTCAGGTCCCCAATGGCAGTGACTGGGTCGAGTTCATGGTCAATGTTTCGCCAAACGCCGATCACCACACCCTCGGCGTTATGAATCACATCGCTCTCGGCGTCCCGGACATCCAAGCCGCCCAGCAACAGCTCATCGAGAACGGCTGGAAGCCCACCGAAGAACCCAAAATCGGCCGCGATGGCAAGTGGCAGCTCAACCTCTACGATCCCGACGACACCCGCGTCGAGTTTATGGAATTCAAACCCGTCCAAAAACCGTGTTGCTCCGAGTTCACTGCGCTGCATCCCGGACCGCAATCTCCATCCAAGAAACCCGCCCAACCATGACCGGTCTTCGCTTCACAGGCCAACTCGTTCGGCGTTCGCGGCCATACGTTTTGATCCTTCTCGCTTTCCGCTGTTTTTTCGCGCCGCAAGCCCGCGCTCAAGATCTCGACAAACCACTCCAGAGCATCGACGAAGAAATCACCGCCTTCAGCTTCGCTCCGGACGGCCGCATCGTCTACTCCGTCCGCCGCAATATCAAAACCAAAAAATACGATCTTCAGCACGACGACATCTGGCTCCAGGAAACCAACGGCAAGCGCCGCCGTCTTCTCCAAGGAGATAGGTTCAATCGCGGCGAAGAGCTCTTCTCCTATGCCGTGGACTCCTTCCACTGGTCTCCCAACGGCCGCCTGTTCCTCGCGCAACTTTTTACCACCAGCGTCGTCGACGAAGGCCGCACCGAAGACTCCTTCCAGACCCTGGCATTCGAAGACAGCGGCAAGGAGCTCCGCCTCGGCAAAGGCGAAAGCCTCATCAAGAATTGCTTCAACGCCACCTGGCTGCAGGACAATGCGACCATCGTCTACCTCAACGAAGAGATCAAGCCGCGTATGCTCTTCTCTTTCCGCTACGCCAATATCTCGACCGGCCCGGCAGGTCCCGCCTTCGAAGGCCGCACCTTCATCGACTCCGATCGCATCCCGCGCACAAACGCCGCCATCGCCGTCGAACAAGACCGCGCTCAATCCGGACCGCCGCGACTACAGCGCCTTGAACTCCTCGCACAGGACGACAAGGAAGTCGCCACTCTCGATGGCTACGCCGCCGGCCTCTCCGTCTCCCCAAGCGGCAACAAAGTGGCGTATTTCATCGACAGAGAAGTTTTGGAGGTTCGCGACCTCGCCGCTCCGGATCACTTCGTTCGCCTTCGCGTGGGCCTCGGCGTTTTCCATTGGTCCCCGGACGAAAACCGCATTATGCTGAAACGCGCCGTCGAACGAAAGTCCGGCGACCTCGTGTTGATAAATATTCCCCAACTTCCCGCGCAAAAATCCAGCAAAGACGTGCCCATCCTCACACCCACGCCGCAACCAATCCTCCGCGGCATCGCGATTCGCGAGTTCAATATCTCGCCCGACGGCCGCTTCCTGGCCGTAGTTCTCCCCGGAAAACGCAATCTGGTGGTCTTCCCTCTCCCGCGGTGATTCTTGCTATCGGCACGGCCCGCCGTGGCCGTCCCCGGCGATGCCTGTCGCCGCCTAGATCTTCTTTCACCAAAATAAAAATCCCGCGCTACGAGGCTGCGCGGGTCACGCGTTCACCCTAAGATCCTCACCTCATCCCAACTGCTGCACCCGCCTCCGATGCTCCACCAAAACACAAGCATCCTCAACAACGATCAATCCCGCCGCCCGCGCACGTTCTGCCGCAGCAGCATTCTCAATCCCCAACTGCATCCACACCACCTTAGCGCCAATCTTTATTGCGCCCTCGACCACTGACGGCACATCTATAGAACGCCGAAACACATTCACAATCTCAATCTTTTCCGGAACATCCTCGAGCCGCGCGTAACTCTTTCGCCGAGCACTTCCGTCTCGTTCGGATTCACGGAAACTATTTTATATTTCGCTCTCTGCATGTACTGCGTCACTTCGTAGCTCGCCCGGGACGGGTTCGAAGATAGACCCACGACAGCGATGGTCTTGTATTTTTTCAGGATGTCCAGAATCGGATCAGAGGCGGCGTTCACGCCATCCGGCAGTAGCACTCTCATCGCGCCGCCAACTCACCTTTCCCCGCGCGCTTCGTCAATATCTCCGCCATCGCCGCCAGGCACTTGTCATTTTCTTCCGCTGTGCCAATCGAAATACGAAGAGCCTCCGGAAATCCCATCCATCCCAGAGGTCGCACAATCACTCCGAGTTGCAGCAGCTCATCGCAGATGCCTTTCGCTTCCGGCCCTACCTCCATAAAAATAAAATTCGTCTCGCTGGGCACCGGCCGCAGCCCCAGCCCGCTCAATCCCGCGCTCAATCTTTTCCTCTCGATCGCATTTGTCGCGATGCACCGCGTGACGTGTTCTCGGTCATCCAGCGCCGCCAAGGCCCCCGCCTGCGCCAGGCCCGAAGTGTTAAACGGCGTCTTCAGCCTGTTCATCGCCGATAGCAGCTCCGCCCGCCCGATGGCAAAGCCGATGCGCATTCCCGCCAGCCCATAGACCTTAGAAAAAGTCCGCAGGATCAATAGATTCCTCCGTCGGCGATAGCTTTCTTCCGACTTACGCCGGTTCAGGCTCGGCGCATAATGAATGTACGCTTCGTCCAGCACCACCAGCACTCCGTCCGGCACGCCCTCCAGAAACTCGTCCAACTCTTCAGCGCCAAACGCCGTCCCCGTAGGATTGTTCGGATTCGCCAGATAAATCACGCCGGTCTTCGGCGTAATCGCTTTCCCCATCGCTTCGAGATCAAACGCAAAGTGCCGCTGCGGCACAAGCACCAACTCCGCCCCGCTCGCCCGAATGGCCACGGAAAATGGCGGATAGCTCCCGTGCGACGTCATCCCCTCTAACCCAGCCCGCAAAAGCACCCGCGACGCAAGATCAATGATCTCGCTCGATCCCAACCCGACAAAAATCTCTTCCGTTGAAACACCCGTCCGTCTAGCCAACGCCTCGCGCAGCAAATGCGTTCCTCCGTCGGGATAGCGGTGCGCATTCCCCAGCGCCAAGCTCGCGGCTTCCACGGCGCGCGGCGAAGGCCCTAGCGGATTCTCGTTCGAAGCAAGCTTCACCGCATGAATCTTCAGCTCGCGCTCCACTTCCTCAATCGGCCGCCCCGGCACATACACCGGAAGCCCCCGAATGTAGTCCGGTATCAACTCTTCGATCGTCCGCGTCATCGAACCTCATCCGCCACGCCAAACCATTGTCGCATCTTCAAAAACTCCCTGCCCGAACCGTGGCGTGCGCAGGTGTCCTAGCTCCCAATATCCGGCTCCGCCGTTTTTCTCGGAACTCTGTGGCCTCCGTGCCCCCCAGCGAAAAATCCTCTTTCTTCTTCGCGTCATTCGCCACTCGCCGCTTTCTTCAACTGCGCAATCTCTTTTCCCGTCAACGCTCGAAACCTCCCAGGCTCCAAATCCAAAACCAAAGGCCCCATCCGCACCCGCCGAATTTTCTCCACCAAATGCCCCACGCGCTCAAACATTCTCCGAATCTGGCGATTCCGCCCTTCGATCAAAACCACCTCGTACCAGGGATTGTCCGCATCCTCGAAGAGCCGTATCTTCGCCGGAGAAGTCTTCACCCGCCGCCCATCCTCCAGCTGAATCACAATCCCGGCCCGCAACCGCGCAATCCTCCGCTCATCCGGCTTCCCGCTCACCTTCACCAAATAAGTCTTCGGCATGTGCGATCCAGCCTTCATCAATCGCTCGGCCAAAGCCCCGTCATTGGTCATCAATAGCAATCCCTCGCTGGCGTAATCCAGGCGCCCCACGGGATAGACTCGCCCTACGCTCCGGCCCAAAATATCCACCACCGTCGGCCGCCCCTCGGGATCGCTAACGGTGGTCACATACCCTTTGGGCTTGTTCAACATAAAATAAAGCAGCCTCTCGGGCCTCGCAATGGCCTTTCCGTCAACGCATATGGCATCTCTCTCAGGATCGGCCTTGGTCCCCAGCTCGCGCACGACCTCGCCGTTGAGCGTCACTCGACCCGCCAAAATAATCTCTTCCGCCTTGCGCCGCGACGCCACCCCGCAAGCCGCCATTATTTTCTGCAATCGCTCAAGAGCCATCGGCGCGAAGTTCCCTCGAAGTGCAAGCTAGTCACTCGGTAGGACCGGTCTTTCCCCCGGCGCCTTACCCTCTCTTCTTCTCGCGGAACTCTGTTTCCTCGGTGTTGAAATCCGCTTCGACGCTTCCTCCAACCGATCCTCTTTCTTCCCCGCCACCGCCTCCCGCCGCAAAGCCCCCACTTCCTTCGGCCCCAGCAAGCGATATCTCCCCCTCGGCAAACCCTCCACCGACAGCGTCCCCAACCCAATCCGCATCAACTTCTCGACCGGATGCATCTCCTTCATCAGCAACCGCCGCAGCTCATCCTTCTTAGAATCCCGCATCCGCACTTCATACCAAAAATTCGCCGCCCGCCCGCGCGTAGCGTCCGGTTGCCGCACTGTTTTCATCTTCAACCCAGCTTCCCGTCCGATGCGGTCCAGATCCGCCAAAGTCAGCATGCCCTTCACTTTGACGTGATACACCTGCTCGATCTGCGCCCAGTTTTTCAACATCTCCGCCGCCAAATCGCCGTCGTTCGTCAAAAACACCAGGCCCGATGCCGCATACTCCAAATTCCCCACCGGAAACACCCGCTCAGGCAGTCCCCGCAAACAATTGCGCAATGTCTTCCGCCCCTCCGGATCAGCCATAGCCGAAACCACTTCCGGCGGCTTGTGCAAAGCCAAGTAAATATTCCTCTGCGCCACCGCTCCAACCGTCCGCCCCGCCGCCACAATCTTGTCCGTAGTAGGATCCGCCTTCGTCCCCAACTCCCGCACCACCACGCCGTTCACCCGCACCTGGCCGGACAAAATCAACTGCTCCGCGTGCCTGCGCGAAGCAATCCCCGCCCTCCCAATAATCTTCTGCAGTCTCTCTTGCATATGGTGTGCTGTCTTTTCCTGGCTTGTCTTTTCTCTGTCGCGGCCGGGCTTGCCCGGCCGATCTTTGCGGAGGGAGACTTACTCTCCAGCGGCTGTCGATTTCACGACAGGCGGTGGCGGGTCTTCATCCAATTGCCCCGAGGGCATCCCCTCGGCCGTCGCCAGGGCTGCATGCTCGCGAAAGGCTTCGGCCTCGCTAAGTTCCTCTTGCACGCGTGCCATGGCCTCGGACGCGCTGCTATGCGTGGGGTCGTTGCCACCCTCTGCAACCACATCTTCCCGATAAAACTCCGCCGAAGGCGCCACTCCCTCATCACTCCCCAGCGCTTCCCGCGCCAAGGCCTCAAACTCCTTCAAACTCGGCAGCTCCTCCAAATCACTCAACCCAAACCGCATCAAAAACTCCTTGGATGTCTTATAGAGGATCGGCCGCCCAATCACTTCTTTCCTACCTGCGGTGGTAATCAACCGTTTGTCCAAAAGCGTGCTAATCACGCCCGCAGTATTCACTCCGCGAATCTCCGAAATCTCCGGCGAAGTCACCGGCTGCTTGTAAGCAATCACCGCCAAGGTCTCGAGCGCCGGCATGGTCAACCGCAAAGGCGGCCGCAAACTCTTAATGAATCTGCGCACCACATCATGCTGCTGCGGCTTGGTATACAACTTGTACCCACCCGCCACCGCCCGGATCTCAATCCCGCGTCCCTCAGAGCCATAGCTCCCCACCAACTCGTCCAGCGAAGCCTGCACCACAAGCTTCTCTTCTTCCAAGGCCTTAGCAAGCTGCTCAATCGTCGCCGGTTCGTCCGCCGCATAAATGATCGCTTCCAAAGCGGCTTTTCTCTCTTCATTGGTCATGCTTAACTCTCTCTCTTCCCAGCGGTTCCTGAATCTCGTCTTTCACTCTTCCCTGCCTCTCTGAAATCTGCGTCTCCGGGTTATCTTTAATCTCTTCAGGTTTGAGCTTTGATTTTCAACACTCGACTGTCAATCTCTTCTATTTGTACTCCTCATCAATCTGCCGGATTTCGCCCGCCTCATCAAAAATCACATCAAACGCCTTCCCCTTTTTCACCACAATCTCCCCGAACTGCTTCTCCTGCGCCAATCCCACCGCCTGCAATTTCACCATTTCCAAAACCGCCAGAAACGCCACAATCATCGCATGCCGCGAAGGGCAAGCCTCAAAAAACTGAATCAAATTAACGATGTTATCCGCGCTGGCCAAAATCTGCGCCCGCAATGCCGCAATCATCTGCGCCACGGTAAACTGCTCGTGCTGCAACTCAATGCGCGAAACTTCCTTCCGCCGCTCCAAAACCTGCTGAAACACCTTTACCAAATCCACCAGCGAAACCACCAGATCGCCTGCGGTCCCCTCGTCGTTGTAAAGTGACTTGTCCGGCTTCGACCACACGTTTTCTTCGATCTGCTGCTTCTGATACAAAAGCTGCGCTGCATTCTTAAACTTCTCGTGCTCCACAAGCCGCTGCACCAATTCCGCCCGCGGATCACCCTCCGCCCCTTCCTCCGCAGCCAGAGGATCCGGCGGCAAAAGCATCTTCGACTTGATGTAAATCAAAGTCGCCGCCATATAAATAAAATCCGCCGACACATCCACATTCAACTCTTCCAATTTGTGCAAGTATTCGAGGTATTGCGCCGTGATCAACGAAATCTGGATATCATGAATATTCATCTCCTGCTTCTTGATCAAATCAAGCAAGAGGTCGAGCGGCCCCTCATACAAAGGTATGTGCACCCTGTAAGCCGCATTCCCGGACATCTTGTTCTCTGGCGTAGCCATTCTTTTTCTTCTTTGTGTCCTCTGTGCTCTCCGTGCCCGCGGTGTTAAAACACAACTTCTGCCTCACCTAGTCACGTATCGCCAGCAATCTCCCGCCGCCTGTCCTTCCAATGAAACACCGCTTCCCTCACCCTCTCCATGGTGTTCTTGGCCTCCACGCGCGCCCGCTGCGACCCGTCGTCAATCATTTCCAGCACGCCCTTCTGATTGTTCTCCCACTTCACACGGCGTTCGCGTACCGGCGCGATCCACTTAATCAAATTCTCCGCCATCGCGGCCTTACACTCAATGCACCCAATCCCCGCCGTTGTGCATCCCTGCCGCACCCATTCCAACCGCCCCGGCTCCCCCGACGAGAACAGTTTATGCCAGTCGTACACTGGACACACGTCCGGATTTCCCGGATCCGTCCGTCTCTTCCGCGCCGGGTCCGTCACCATCACCTTCGTCTTCTTCCGTATCTCCTCGTCCGTCTCGCTTAAAGTAATCGCATTCCCATAACTCTTCGACATCTTCCGCCCATCCAGCCCGGGTATCTTCGGCGTCTTCGTCAGCATCACCCCCGGCTCGGTCAAGACTTCTTGAAAGCGTATATATCCAGCTGCAGAATCTAGTCTCTTGAGCGCATTCTCACGGCCGATCTCCAGCAATCTAGCTCTTATGGCGGAGGTCGCTCGGTCCCACGTTTCAGCGGCTAACGGGAAATCTCGAATGTCTGGCCTAGAGGCGCGTATTTCGAGGCGCTGATAAATTTCGCCCATCAGTCCAGCGTTACTCTTCATCTTCAATTGCTCGTCTAGCTGAGTCCCGTAAAGCAAATCGAACCGTCTGACAATCTCCCGGCTCAACTCCACATGCGAAACCTGATCCTCCCCCACCGGAACAAACAACGCGGTCCCCTCTTTACCCGCGATAGCGCGCTGGCTGTAAATCACAATATCTGCCGTCTGCAAGCACGGATACCCCAAAAACCCGTAATTGTGCAGGTCCTTATCCTTCACATTCTCCAAAGCCTCTTTGTACGTCGGCACCCGCTCCAACCAACTCAAAGGCGTCACCATCGACAACAACAAATGCAACTCCGCATGCTCCGGCACCAAAGACTGCTGAAAAATCACCGACTTGGCGGGATGCAACCCCGCCGCCAAATAGTCCGTCATAATCTCAATCGTGTTCTGCGCTACCCCCGACGTATCCGCATAGTCGCTGGTCAAAGCATGCCAATCCGCAATAAAGTAAAAGCATTCGTACCCCGGGTCATTTTGTAACCGCACCCAATTCTCGAGTGCCCCAAAGTAATGCCCAATATGCAGCCTACCCGTAGGCCGCATCCCGCTAACCACCCGACTCCTGTTCTTCCCCGCAGCCCCGGTCGTCAATCCCTGCTCCTGTTCCTTCTTCTGTCGGTTCTTTCTTAGTGGCGAAGCCACTCCTGGCGGTGCTCTTCTTTCCGCCTCCTCTATTTCAGAATCTCCCGCGCAATGATCGTCCTCTGGATCTCGCTCGTCCCCTCGTAAATCGTAATCAGCCGTGCATCCCGGTACATGCGCTCGACATCCGTCTCCCGCGAATACCCGACGCTCCCGTGAATCTGCACCGCCTTAGCCACCACGCGGTTCACCATCTCGCTGGCATACAGCTTGGCCTTCGAAGCCGCCGCTCCCAGCTTCCCCGGGTGCGTATCCTTGAGCCACGCCGCATGATAGACCAGCCCGCGCGCCGCCTCGATCTCCGTCTGCATGTCCGCCAGCATCCACTGAACCGCCTGAAACTCCCCAATCGTCTTCCCAAACGCCCGCCGCTGCTTGGCGTACTTCACCGATTCGTCTAAAGCCCCCTGCGCGAGTCCAACAGCTAGCGCGCCAATCCCGATCCGCCCGCCGTCCAGCGCGCTGAGCGCAATCTTCAACCCTTGTCCTTCTTCACCCAACCGGTTCTCGCGCGGCACTTCGCAGTCGTTCAGCAAAACCTCCACGGTCGGCGAGCTCCGCTGCCCCATCTTGTCCTCGTGCCTCCCAACCTTGAATCCTGTAAACCCCGGCTCCACCAAGAAGGCCGTAATGCCCTTGCCACCCGCCTCAGGGTCGGTCTTTGCGAACACCACAAACAGCCCCGCCACGCTCCCGTTCGAGACCCACGTCTTCGTCCCGTTCAACCGATACGCATCCCCGCTCGGCGTCCCCAGCGGCGCGCCGCCCCAGCTCGCGGGAGCCAGTCCCGGTCCCGGCGACAATCTTGCCCCCAGACCCGAGCCCACGCGGCTCACCGCCACGGCGCGCGCCTGAATCCCCGCCGCGTCGGAACCGGCCGCCGGCTCCGTCAAACAGAACGCACCAAGAGTTTCTCCCGTCGCCAAGCGCCGCAAATATTTCTTCTTTTGCTCCTCCGTGCCAAATTTTAGCAGCGGCACCTGTACCGCCGAATTCGTTACACCCAGCGAGGTAGCCATCCCCGCGTCCACACGAGCCACTTCTTCCAGCATCAGCACATAGGAAAGTGTATCGAGTCCCGGCCCGCCCCACTCTTCGGGAATCATCATCCCGCAGCAACCCAGCTCCGCCAGTTTCTTGATCTCTGCAGTAGGAAAACGCTCTTCACGGTCGCGCTGCTTCACCGAAGGCCGCACCTCCGCCTCCATGAATTGGCGAACCGTATCCCGAATCAGTTTTTGGTGGTCGTTAAGCGAAAAATCCATCGTGTCAGATGTACGCGAGGTACGCACGATGCTAACACACGATGACTCTCGTTATGTAGCACCCGGCTTCGGCGCGCCGTTCGAGTCCGATACCAGCGCACCACATGCAGGCGATGACTATCTCCATACGCCGCCGTGTGATTCTTTCCAAGCCTCGAACCCATCGAGTTCTTCGCGTTCAACAAGGCTGGGCTGAAGAACCTGTGGTCGCCAGGATGCAAAAGTTTCGCGGCCCAGGGGAAGATGGCCGATCCCAAAACCATTTGTCGTCGATCGACCCCCACGGGAGTGAGCCATGCGCGACTCTGGTGGGCATCTCTTTGTACTTGTTCTTATACAGGCTTCTTATACAGGCGGACGTGAACGATTTCCTCTTCGATCTTAAGAACCTTCAGGATGCCGTAAGGCTTGCATGAACAAGTAATGTACAAGCCGCCTTCGACTGGTACAACAGAGTTAGACAACCGATCCTCCAGCCGTTCTAGCCGCTACAGTTTGAAGAGTTCGCGGAGGCGCTTCGCCTGGACGCGGCTCACGGGCACTTCGGTGGATTTTCTGTCGTTCATTTTGAGGATAAACGTGGAGTTGAACCACGGCACAACTTCCTTGATGTGTTGCGTGTTGACGAGAAACGAGCGGTGCGGCCTCCAGAACGACTCCGAATCGAGCGTGGCGTTCAACTCCTCCAGGGTGCGGTAATTCGACGAACCTTCCACGTCTTTCGTCACCACCATAATCGCGCTGCCCTCAGTCGTCGCAAAAATGATGTCTTCGCCATTCACCAGCAACAGCCGTTGCTGCGATTGCACCAGCACTTTCACCTTTTGCGGCACGCTTTTCGCGGCGCCCAGCTGGCTCACGAGCTGTTCCAATCGATCGGTGGCCGACGTTTGCGTGTCCAGCATTTTTCGCGCACGCTGAATGGCCTTAGCGATGCGCGCCTTGTCGAACGGTTTCAATACGTAGTCCACGGCGTTCACGTCAAATGCCTGCACCGCGTATTGATCGAAGGCCGTCGCAAACACCACGTGCGGCATCTTCATTCTTCGTTCGACTATCTTCTTCAGCACGCCAAACCCGTCGAGCCCGGGCATCTGCACATCGAGAAAAACAAGGTCAGGCGAGTGCTCCTTGATCAGCGCCACGGCTTCCACGCCGTTTTTCCCTTGCCCGATGATGTTGATTTCGGGAAACGCCTTCAGCAAAAAGGCGAGTTCGTCCCGCGCCGGCTTCTCGTCATCCACGATGATGGTGTTAATCGGCATGCTCTGGCGATTTCCAAGCGCCGGGCTACAGTCCGGCCTCTACAGTGTATGATATCGCCGGAGAAAACGTACGAAACTATGCCGCTCAAAGCCGCCAGCCGTACCACCGCCAAAATCCTTCGCAGCAAAATGATTTACAAGGGCCCGGTCTTCGGAATTCGCCGCGATGAAATCATCGAGCCCAGTGGCCTGCGCCTCACTCGCGAACTGATCACGCACCCCGGCTCCGTGGTGGTTCTTCCGGCACTGCCCGATGGCCGCATTCTCCTGATTCGCCAGTATCGCCACGCGGCGCGACAATTCCTCTGGGAGCTCGTCGCAGGCCGCATCGACAATGGCGAAAATCCGCGCCGCGCCGCAGCCCGTGAGCTGATCGAAGAAACAGGTTACCGCGCTAAACGTTTCCACGTTTTCCTGGATATTTTCCCCACGCCCGGTTTTCTCGAAGAGCGCATGTACATTCTTCTCGCCGAAGATTTGACGGTGGGTAAAGCGGAGCCGGAAGAAGATGAGCGCATCACATCCAAAGCCTTTACGCACGGCGAGATCGAACAGATGATTCGCCGGAATAAAATTCGCGACGGCAAATCCATCGCTGGCATCCTGTATTATCTGCGCTTCCTGGTAAGATCCTGATTCCGCGGTTGACAGACGCTTATCAATCTTCTACACAGTTAATGCATGACTCGAGCAAGGATCCCCTTCTTAGCCATTACCCTGGGTCTCCTCCTTGTTCTGGGGATTCCAAGCCGATCGAGCGACCGCAATCAGAATTGGATTGAAATTCGATCCCCGCACTTCATCGTGCTCAGCAACGCCGGCGAAAAAGAAGGCCGCCATGTGGCGGCGCAGTTTGAAAACATCCGGGCCCTCTTTCATGCAGTGTTTTCAAAGGCGCGCGTCGATCCGGGAAAGCCGACGATCATCTTCGCCCTGCGCAACGAAGACTC
>Ga0210394_10000655_pt1 | contig 67834 bp, 63 predicted proteins | sample IncBWC12MmetaG_FD_160121 | JGI IMG/M metagenome (GOLD analysis project Ga0210394, IMG submission 160121) | Forest soil microbial communities from Barre Woods Harvard Forest LTER site, Petersham, Massachusetts, United States - Inc-BW-C-12-M | ecosystem: Environmental > Terrestrial > Soil >...
TGTCATGTATTCCACGAGTTTGGTAGGCGACGTTGATCGCAATATCGGCGTCGGATAAAAGGGCGAGACACATGCATCGGCCTCCCGGACAAAGCGAAATGCCTCCGCCTGCGACAGGTGCCCCACAAACACCACTGACGACTGCAATTTGAGCCGCGACACTTCGGCCTCGAGAAATAATTCGTCATCCCGGTCATCGCCCCGGCCGACGATATACAGCCGGGCTGCCGGTACCGACGTTCGGACCCTCGCAAATGCGCGAATCAGGAAATCCAGGCGCCGTACCTTGTTTAGGGTCCCAAGATACAAGATGCTCGGTACGCCCGCCGCAATGACCTCCCGATCCTGCAACGGCTCGGCCGAACTGCACATCTCCGCGTTCACGCCCATCGGTACAATCGTCATTTTATTTGTCGGTATGCCTTCCCCGCCGATATCGGTTCGCATCTGCTCGCTTTGCACAAAGATGTGATCCGCCGCCGGCAGCAACAGCCGGTAGAGCAGAATCTTGAACACCGCACCGCGTATGCGATAAAGAAGCGGGTAGCGCGCAGTGCCGTCCTTGACGCGTTGCAAATAGTGCTCCGGAAACGGATACGACAGCCAATAAATGAAGGGCGTGCGAAACAGACGGCTGGCAATGACCGCAAAGATTCCCGACAGAAACTTGTCTTTCACTTCCACGGCATCGTAGCGTCCGCGCCGCAGCCGCGAAAACATTCGGCAGTCATTGGCAATACCCAACGCATGCTTCCTGATGCGGTTCAAGAGCGATTGGCCGAGATCCGTCGCTCCGACCCAAACCCGGCCTGATCCCCACTGCGTCACGTAGGCGCGCGCGCACGCGGCTTCGCTTTGCAGTATCCAATCGATTTCGTGGCCGCGAGCTGCCAGCTCGACGCCGAACAGCACCGCGACATCCACGCGCGTTGGCGGAAAAGTATCGGAGGAAACGACCAAGATTCGAAGCCGCTTCTGGATCTTGGGCATACTCGAAATATCAAGCGGTGTCGGGCCAGAATCCCTAGTCGCCTGTGCCCCTAGTCTGCGTTGAAATTGTAGCTGTAATCATAGCCAGGTGCAGTTTCGGCAGCGCGATTCAGCGCCACGCCGGCAATTGGAAATTCCGACAGGACATCCAACGCCTTCGCAAATTCGGCGCGGCTGGTGACTCCTTCGGATGCCACGAGCAGTACGGCGTCCACCTTCGGCGCAACCACCAATGCGTCATCGGTCAGCAAGACGGGAGGCAAATCGATGAGCACCACGGGATCGACCGCGCCCTGGCGCAAACTCCGCAACAGCTCTTCGAAGCGCGGCGAGGCCAGCAGCTCCGAAGCATGTTGCGTCGGCCGCGTGCTGCCGGCAATCATGAGATTATCGCTGCCCACGGAAAAAAACAGCTCGCGCAAATGATCGCCGCCCTCGAGATAATCGCGCAGCTCGCGGCGCGGTTGAACGTCCAGCACCCGGCACACGCTCGGATTGCGCATATCCAAGTCCAAGAGGACGATCTCGCGGCTCTTATCGCGCGCCATGGAGAGCGCAAGGTTGAGCGCGGTCAGCGTTTTGCCGTCGTTGGGCCCGGCGCTGGTGACGGCGATCACCCGCCAGTCGTTGGCACGGGCCCGCTGCAAAAGCCGGGTGCGCAGCATCCGGTAGGCGGCGACTGTCGCGCTGTCCGATTCATCGCGAGCATCGAGGAGCAGCCGCCGCTCGCGGCACAGCGAGCTGTCGACCTTGACGGACAGCGGCACAATTCGCAGTTCAGGATCGATCGTTGCTACCGGCTGCGTGCGTTCGAGCGCATCGCCGCCCGTCCGGCGAGGCCGATTGGCTTGCTCCGAGGTTCGGCTCTTCTTTAGTGCATGCTCAATGATCGACATGATTGCCTATTAAGCTGGCCGGCGGGCGCCACTTACGTTTGCGGGCGGTTTAATGATGTCCACCCGATACTATCACAGCAGCTACGACCACAATGGCTGCGGAATATGCGGCCACGAACGAAGTCAACATAAGCGCCCGCCGGCGCCGATCCCAACTATTCTTGATGAATGGGATGCTGGACAGCACCGCCACGCCCTCCGGCAGCGGCAAGTCTTTTGCTGACCGCACGTTGGTATCCATGCTCTCGGTCACTGCCACGGCAATGCCGGCAAGCGCTGCGCCGAGTATCAATCCCAGCATGATCAGGCCCACTCTGTTCGGGTATACCGGCAGCCGGGGGATCCCGGGCGAACGCACCATCGCGAAGCGCTCGCCGCCCTGCTGGCTTTCGAAAGTCTGGGCCAAGTTGGCGCTTTGCAGCCGATCTTGGATATGCTGGTATTCAGTCTGTAAAACCTCTTTGCGGCGGAGCACCTCGGCGACCTCGCGTTCCGCCCCCGGACTCTGTTGTAGCCACCCTTGACGCTGCTCGAGCTTCGCTCGGGTCGCGTGCGATTGCGCCTGAAGATTGGCCAATGTCTCACGCGCCCCCCGCAGCTGTGCCTCGGTCAGCAGGTATTGGGGGTTATTGGCCGTCTGCTTGGCGCCGTTCCGGCCGCCGGTTTGAGCCATCAGGGTTTCCAAAGCCCGCCGCAAGCGCTTCACTTCCGGGTGGTCAGGCGTGTAGCGCTGCTCGGCTTCCGTCAATTTAGCCCGCACCGTCGCCACATCCGTGAGATCGCCGGACTCGGTGATCAAATTCGGATTCATCTGACTGAGCTCAAGCGCGAGGACGGATTCCTTTTCCTGAGCCGCTAAGATCTGCTGTTGCAGGGCATCGAGTTGCCGCTGGTAGTCCTCGACCGCAGATTGATTTCGAAGCTGCAGCTCTGGCATCGCTTCGCCGTATTTGCGCTTCACTTCCGCAATCCTGACGTCGACCTCGCGCATTTGCTGCACGATTCCTTCGGACTGCTTCTGCAGAAATCCGGCCGCTTCGCCCGCAGCCTGCGTGCGCACGCGCTGATTGTAGGTGAGAAATAGCTGCGCGAGGCGGTTGTCGATTGCCGCGGCAATCTTCGGATCGGGATTGTCGTAATGCAATGAGAATGCGTTCGATTCCTGCGTTGGCTTGAGCGTAACCGCGTCCACCCGTTCGAGCGAGGTATTGTCGAGGATTCTTTGCGCCTTGTCGTTTGCACTCCAATCCTGGTGCTTAGGATATGGATCGATGTCGTGCACAATGTTGAGCAAGCTCTCGACCGTCATGACTCGGCCCTGCACGATCTCGATTTGCTGGTCGGCATAGCTGATGACGGTTGTCTCGATGATGTCCTTGGGTACGGACGACATCTCCAGCATGATCGTTGCCGTGGACTGATACAGTGGCGGAATAGCGAATGCGGCAACGACGCTGATGAAGATGATGGCCGGAAGAAGGGTGACCAGGTAGATGTAGCGCCGGCGAAGCGTTCCGAGATAATCACCGATGCTACTTTGTACATTCGCTGTGGCCATGATGATTACCGCTGTGGGGGAAGACCCTGATAACCCACTCTGATGTAAATGCGATTGTTCGCCGCGCCGTCCGGGCTTAGCGTGTATTTCTGCCAGGCATATTGATAGCCGCCTTGCACGAACCAGGTCGGCCTGATCATCCACTTCAAATCCACGGCGGTTTGCATGTAGCTGCGATCAAGATCGTTCACGTTGGACGGAAGTTGACTGGCTTTTATCCCGATCACCGCTCCGGTGAATGTCAATCGCTCGGTCAATTCTCGATTGTATTGAAACTGCGCCTGGTCGTTGACATACACGCCTCCGCCGCCCGAGGGGGTGACGAAGCGCGAGATGCTCAGCCGGTACTGGCTGAGCTGGCTCTTATAGACTGCGCCGAGATTGCCTCCCCACGTGTTGACGTCGGCTTGCACGACGGGAGAAGAGCTCTGGTCGATATTGGTATGCTGGTAGGTAATGCTCGCATTGGTCGACAGCAGCGGCGACCAGCTCGTATCCAGGCTCACGGTCGGGCCGGCACCCGTGGCACTGGACTCGATCTCGCTCGCTTGATACTTCGAAGCGAAGCCGCCGAACGATAATTCCGATTTCTGGTTGAATTTCCAGTTCAATTCGGCGTTGCCTTGATAAAAGTCGAAGTCCGAATGGCCGAGAAAGGTCGGAGTATAGTTGAACTTCTGGTAGATGGCGGAAACGCCGGCGCCTATGAGCGGCGAGAATCTGTAGGTATATGAAGGCTGCAGCAGCACGCTGGTGAGCGTTTCGCCGGTCACCGCTTGACCGGTCGAAGGGTTCGTCGGCTGAACCGGATTGATCGGATTGAAATACGCCGAAGAAAATTCCGCATTGAAGTCATCGCGGTGCTCGATCTGGCCGCTGATGGCCGCGTGGCTTCGCGCGGTGTTGTAATCGGATCTGAAATCAAGAAACTCCTCGAGGCGATTGTCACCCTGGTCCTTTGGATAGTCTCGATAGTCCAGTCGCGCATTGACCGTCGAGTCCGAATTGGGGGTGGCAATGCCGAAAAGAGCGCCCGCGTTGGCCAAATAGCCCTGCACTGACTGATTCGAACCAGGCTGAAGATCCAGGTTGGAATCGTTTTCGGCCCCTAGCGTTGCGGTCGGCTGAACATACACCTGCGCCGCAGGAGTCGGCGCTGCAAGCATTGCATTCGTCGCGCACACCAGCGCCACAATGATGCTCGGTTGTCGGCGCTGCATCGGCGACGGACTACGGAACAACCACGACATCGCCGCTCTCCAGCTCAATATTCTGTTGCAAATCCTTGCCGGCGCTCACCTGGCCATATCTGAACGGCAGCACCCGCTGCGTGCCCCCGGAGCTGCGAATGATGATGATTGAGTCGAGCTTCGCATACGGATTCGCGCCGCCCGCAATGCTGAGGGCCTGCAGCACATTGATGGTCGGGTTCATGGTGATCGCGCCCGCTTTCATCACTTGACCGACGACGAATACAACGTTGCCATCGGCTTTTGTGACGATCACCATGGCGATCGGATCGGACAGATATTTCTTGAGCTTGGCGTTGAGTTCGAGGCGCACTTGCTCGACCGTCTTGCCGCCCGCAATCAATTCCCCGACCATCGGATAGGAAATTCTCCCGTCCGGCGCAACCGTCATTTCCTGCGGCGTGAGCTTCGGATCGTCGTAGACGCCGATGATCACCTTATCGCCCGGGTGCAGTTTGTAATCCGGGAGCGCCTGTGCGCGCACCGCGGCACTCCCAAGCGCCAGCATTGACACCACGCCGGCAATCCAAAGCGATAGTCCCGATCTCGTTGTACTCATTAGACTTCCCCTATCTTCAGCGTGAGACTTCCCCTATCTTCAGCGTGTGCTCGCATGCTCACGAAAAACCGTCGTCAAACCATCCCGCAAGGGCACCCGCGGCTGCCATTGCAGCATATGTTTTGCCTTGCTGCACTCCCATCGTACGTGCGCCAGGCGCGTCTTGATTCGGTAACGATTGGTCGTAGGCTCCTTCTTACGCGCAGCGGCGGCGATCTCCGACACGAGACCCAGTGCGTAATAGAAAAATGCCGGCAGGCGCAAGACCTGGGGCCTTCCGCCCGCCACCTGGCGCAGCAGCGCGAGGTACTGACTCTGTGTGAAGACGTCATCGTCCACGATGTTGAATGACTCGCCCGCCGCCCCATGCACGGTCGCAGCGAGAATGAGCGCATCGACCGCATTATCGATATAGGTTAGCGGCAACGGCACGCCGCCATCGCCGAACAAGACCACCCGATCCCGCGCCACGGGCTGACACACGTGGGCCGGCAGCACGCGGGCGCCCACCCCGCAGACGAGGCCCAGCCGCACGATCACGGCTTCAATCCCGCCGCGTTTGTGCGCGGCCAACACGAGGGCTTCGGCGCGGGCTTTGGCACGCGGGTAGATGCCGAGCAAACCCGTGTCGTCAAGAGGCGAGCGCTCGTCGATGACCGCACCCGCACTCAGCCTCGACAGCGGATAACCGGCGAGCGTTCCGACGTATACGATCCGTCGGACTTTTGCGCGCTCGGCCTCGATGAGCAGCTGCTCGGTGCCTCGGACGTCGATTTGCTCGAAAACCTCCGCCGCGGAGGCTCCCGGCGCCGAGGCGAGGTGAAACACAACGTCGATACCCTCGGCGATGCCTTGTATGCTGTCCGCTTGTCCGAGATCTCCCACGCGCACCTCGGCCCCCGCCGCTTGCAGCGCACGGGCGCGCTCAGGGGTTCGTGCCAAAATTCGCACCGAGTCGCCGCGGCGGATCAACGCCCGAGTCAAGTTCGAGCCGACGAACCCCGTCGCACCGATGACCAATGCCTTCATCAACGCGTCTCCTGCAGCGCGCTGGCTTGTGCCGCCGGCCAAATCGAGCGAAGTACGCTGACAGCTTGCATCCCCTCGACCGGGCCCACCGGCGCCGGGCGATCGGATTCAAGGGCCGCGTAAAAAGCGTGAATCATCGGAACAATCCCAATGGAGCCGTCGACTTTCTTGCGCAAAAGCTTCCACGCCGAGCCGACCGTCGAGCCGACCAATTGCGCGGCCACGTCAAAATTGGACAGGCCGCGGGCAATGCTGCGTTTGACCGGCAAATCGCGCAAAACCGTCAACGTCATGCTCGAAACATTCAGCCGCAGCATCACCCGCTCGCACCAAATGTCGAGCAATGCCATGTCCGGCAATGCCCGCAGGGAAACGGCGATCGTCCCGAGCCCGCGCTCAGCTTCGATCACGGCCCTCACATCCGCGGCCTTGCCCCCCGGCACCGCGGCGGCGGAACGGCTGACGGCGTAGGTTCGCTGCGGGGCGCCCAGCAGGCGGATGAGAGCGCCGATCTGATGGACAGCCAAATCCTCCGCCAATCCGCCGGGCAGATCCTTCGACCAGTGGTGCTGTCCGAAACTCGGATTTCGGCGCACATCATAGTTGAATGAGGACGCTGCCTGCACAATATCGCCGGTGCCACCCTTGGCAATCAGTTCTTGCGCCGCGAGCATCGCCGGCGAGTACAGCAAGTTGTGGCCCACGCACAGCTGGCGATTGGCGGCGGTTGCGGCCCGGGTCATCGCCTCACAGTCAGCGAGCGAGAGCGCCATGGGTTTTTCGACATAGACGTGTGCACCCCCCTGGAGTGCCTCCACGACCACATCGAGGTGCAGCGCTGGCGGAGTCAACACATGCACTACATCCGGTTTCAGCGCCAGCAGGTCGGGTAAGTTATCGAAGGTCCGCTTGACCGCAAAGCGCTCTGCCTGCGCGCGCGCGCGGCCGATATCGCGATCGACCAACCCAACAACTTCGTTTCCGGGATAGCCCGTGGCCGCCGTCAGGTGATGGCCGGAAATCATTCCGCATCCAACAATACCGATCTTCATGTCGAGTCCGCTTCTCCGCTGGTCGAGGCGCCAGTCAGTATATAGGGGGCCCGCGCCGGCGAACGGTGCCTTTGCGCTACAACCCCTCAGCCTTCACCAAACGGGCAATGAGTCGCAGTCGGATCGAACATATGTTCAACGGCAGCCGTCTCCTCGCGAGCTCGCGCCCAGGCCGACCGATGCGCTGGCCCTCGTTCGGCCTGGGGACGGCGGTGAGCGGCGGCCCCGGAAATGGAAGAATTCCACGGATATGCGTCTGCTGCTCATTGGCGATCGTGCGCACAAACTAGGATATTCGAAGTCAACCTCGGCGTCACCCTCCAGCACATAGAAGCGTCTTCCCGAAGTGCTCCCAATCTATCCGTTCAGTTCCCGCAGCAGCGCCGCGTATTGGCCAATGATTTCGGGAATGTCGAAAGCTTGCACGGATTCTCTACCGAGCCGTCCAATGCTCGCCCAGCGATTTTCTTGCCCGAGCGCCATTGCAAGTGCGGCGGTGAAGGCTTCCCTGTTCTTGGGAGGACACAAAAAGCCGTTCAAGCCATCGCGGATGACCTCTGGCGCCACGCCGACGGATGTCGAGACGACGGGAACCGCGCAGCCGAGAGCCTCTACCACTGTCAGCGAGAACCCCTCGTAGTCGCTCGGCGACACAAACAGGTCGCTCGCCTGCAGATATTCATGCACGCTGTCACTGTGTCCCACCAGGGCGATGTGAGAACTGAGATCATGGTTTCGAACATACTCGACGATGTCGGCTTCGCAATCGTCCCACGATCCCTTGCCGCTGCCGACCATCACCAGATACGCATTGGGGTATTTAGCAATCAATTCATGCCATGCTTCCATCAGCATCATCACGCCCTTTGCCCGGGACAATCTGCCGACGTAGAGCACTATCGTTCGACCGGGCGGAAATGCCAAACGATTCCGCAGCCGCTCTCTTTCGTCCATTGGCACCGGCTTAAATTTCGACAGTTCGACCGCGTTTCCGATCCTCGCTATACGCGCGGGCGGGCGCTCGAAGCGCATCAGCCTATCGGCAATGTCTTGAGAAATGGCTACGACGCAATTCGCCCGCCGCAACATCGTTCGCTGCATCAGCTTCAGAATGCGACTCAGGAAACGGCCGATGAAGCCATGCATGGTGTCGAGACTCTCGGCCGAGATGGGCTCTACCATTTCAAAGGGAGATTCGATCCTGACCACACATTTCTTGCCGAGCAAGCGACAGATCGGCACCGCGGAGATCGGAATGGTTTTCATGCCAGAAACGACGACGATGTCGTAATTTCTGGCCTCGGCGATCAGCACTATCGCGAGCCTGGAAATGAAGCCGAACATCCTCGGAAACGCAAGCCACCCAGCGCCCTTCATGATTCCAGCCGGATTGATCCTGCGCACCTGCACCTTGCCGACAAATTCCTCAGCGGCGCAACGCGGCAGCGTCTGGCGCGTAAGAACATGGATGTCAAGACCACTCTCGGCTAGACCCTGGCTAAGACGCGATGCGATCATTCCCGTTCCGCCTGTTTCGGGAGGGAAGAACTCCGAGGTCAGCCAATAAATGCGCGGCGGCGCCGTTGTTGCCGTCGTCACAAGTTCTCGGCTCGAGGCTGGTGCAGGAGTACGCTATGCCGCGGGTCCGGCACGAGGCCCAAGAGCACGCCGAGCAGCGGAAACAGGCCGCACGCAACCAAAGCAGTGGTCCAAGGCCCGGCGCCCAGTCCTTTTTGCGCGCCCGCGACAACCGCCGCCGTAATCGTCAGAGCGAGCGCAAGACGTGCGCCGGTAAAAGTTAAGAATGCCCCTCCTAGCTGGCGCAGGAGCCCACAAGCGCAGATCAGATCGACGATGAGAATGCTGATGATGGCAGCGACGATGGCACCCTGGATGCCAAATTCCGGAATCAGCTTAAAATTGAGGAGCACGATCACCACGGTTCCGACGATCAGACTGCCGCAATAGAACAATTGTCGCCGGCCGGCATACAGCAGCCGATAAAACGCAACCTCCCACGCCTTCATCATGACAAACAGTGCGAACCACGGCAACAAAGCAGCGGCTGGGGCGAATTTCGCGCCAAACAACGGCACTATGATGAGCGGGATCAGACAATAGATTCCGACTGCGAGCCAGCCGCTGCAGAAAAAAACGATGCGCGTGAAATCCCGCGCCGAATGTCCGAACGCCAGCAGATCATATGCGGCGTGCTTGCTCAGCAGCGGGTAGGCGGCGGTTCCGAGCAAGACCAGCGGCAATATCCCGACTTCGACGAACTTGATGTCGGTCGCGTACAGTCCGACACTCGCATTCCCGAGAAAGTAAGCGATCAGCAGCAAATCGGCGCGCGCGTAGAACTGGTTCAATATTTCCGAACCCGCAAATGCGGAGGTTCCCCGCCAGGTGGAAAGGACTCCGTGCCACGTCCGACCAATGCGCAGCGCCACGCCGTGACGAGTCGCGCTCCGCAATGCCAGGGATGCCAAAGTGAGGCCGGCGATGGGGAATCCCGCCAGCAGCCAGGGCAGCGAGGGATGAGGGGCTAATGCCAGCCCGATAGCGCAGAGGATGGCGGTAAGACGGCAGGCCAAATCCGTCAAGGCCGGCCAAACCATCGACTGTGATGCCAGTGCGGGTATGAAAAATGTCCGCGAGATCGTCCAGCCGACCACATAGATCGACAATTCGAGAACCACGATCAGGGCCTGCGCGCTCATTGCGCTCGACACCAAGAAGATGGCCAACGCCGCCATGCCGATCATGAGTTGAACGCATTGGGTGGACAAGATGTCCTGCCACAGTTGGCCACGCGCATGTTCAGGCGTGTGGGCAAATTGGCGAATGCCGTAATCCTCGAAACCGGCGGTGACCATGAGGGCGACGAGGGTGGCGAGCGCAAATGCATAGGAATACTCGCCGGTACCCGCCGGGCCGAAAGTGCGCGAAATCACGGCAAACAGCACGAAGCTCAAAACATCCGCGGCGATCCGGCAAAAAGACAGCCAGAAGGCATTGGTAATGACTTTCATGATCGGGAATTGAGCCTTTGCGCCGGATCGCCATCATCAGGGCCATGCAGGCCAAGGTCAATGGCCACGCTAATCGCCTTTGGACGCACCTTGAGCTACGTTGGTTGCAGTCCGTTGATGGATCGCGGGCTCGCAGAATTTGCCGCGCGGCTGGCCTCGAATCGCAAAGTTCGCGACAGAAGCCTACGCTACATTCCACGCGAGCTCGTCTCGCGCCCGAGTTTCACTCGCGCTCCAAACAAGGCTTTTCGTCCGCTGCCGTATATCCTACAAAACGATTATCGTGGAGTGCATTCGCGCAATGTGGAGAACTCGCAACGCGTCCAGCAACGCGTGCTCGCGCCGGGGCCGATTCAGCAGTTGCTGGAGGAACACTTGACCGGACGCGTGGATCACGGCAATTGGGACAGCCAAAGGAAGATTTTCGGGAAACCTTGGATCATTCGCGGATGGCCAGCGCGGCCTAAGTCGCGTCGCGATCTTCGGGTGTCACTGGATATAAAACGTCTAACTGATTGCTGCGACAACGATGTTGGCAAGTAAGTCGCCTTTGTAAAAATAACAGCGACCGCCATGCTTGATTAACATAATGCGCAACACGCACGCGCTCCAGATTTCTATTGGCTCTCTTAGACAAAGTGCGATAATTGCAACACCTTAGGGGAGTGCAATGATGCCCGAATCCGCGGCAGGCACTAAAAGCTTGCCAGACGAGCATTTGCGATTTCGAACACCATGGATCGGCAGACCCGGTGCGGACCTATTAAACAACAGTTCCATTCAAGATAAAGCGGTTCGCTTCGGGAGCTTGGAGCCCGCCCATGTCACCTTGGCCAAGCGCAGCATCTTGCCGTTGGTCGTTGTTTTGAACCTTGCGGTCTGCGTCGTGCTCTGCGGCCAACATTTGTCGCTGCAATTCTGCGCATTGGGTCTGGTGGCGTTTCTGGTGAGCGCGCAAATATTTAGTCCGTTGCTGCTGGCGAATCGCAAGGGCACGGGACGGATGCGCCGAGCTGCAGCACGAATTCTTCTTGAGTGGAGTTGTGTGGTCGCGGTCCTGGCATTTCTGTCCGTTTCTTTCCAGCTCACACATGTGTTCTCGCGAGACATCCTCATAAGCTGGTTTCTGGTAACGCCGATCACCCTGCTGCTCGTGGACTCGCTGCGCCATTCGGTGGCCAAGTGGCTGGCGACCGATAGAGCAATCGCCCAGCGTTACATTATTGTCGGAGCAAACGATGTGGGCGTCGAACTGGCACGCCGAATCAAGGACACGAACGCAGGAGAGGAATTCCTCGGATTTCTCGATTTCCGCAGTTCGGACCGATTGACTGAAATTCTCGGTAATCCCATCACCGGCAGTTGCACCGCGAGGGATTTGGCGGAATTCGTGCGCAGCAATGGCATTGGCCGCGTCTATCTCGCATTGCCGATTTCCACCACGCCGCGCATCGAAGAACTCATCAAGGAATTGCGCGACACGACAGCGTCCGTGTATTTTGTGCCGAATATCTTTGCCTTTGATCTCGTGCAAGCGCGGTGCGTGGAAATCTCCGGCATGCCCGCATTCTCGATCTGTGATTCGCCGTTGCAAGGAATGAGCGGCCTGTGGAAGCGCGTCTTCGACTTCACTCTCGCATTATTCGCTCTGGTCTTAACGATGCCCGTGCTGCTCGTAGTCGCATTGGCGATCAAGTGGTCGTCGCCCGGGCCCGTCATGTTCAAGCAGCGCCGTTACGGACTGAATGGCGAGCAGATATTGGTCTATAAATTTCGCACCATGACGGTTTGCGAGGATGGCGCCGAAGTTGCTCAAGCGACGCCGCAGGACTCGCGGGTCACTCGGCTCGGAGCCTTCTTGCGGCGCAGCTCTCTCGATGAGCTGCCGCAAATTTTCAATATACTCGAAGGCAAGATGAGTTTCGTCGGTCCGAGACCTCATGCGGTAGCGCATAACGAAGCGTACCGAAAACTAATCAACGGCTACATGATTCGTCACAAAGTGCGTCCCGGCATTACCGGTTGGGCGCAAGTCAACGGCCTGCGCGGCGAGACCTCGACAGTTGAAAAGATGCAGCAGCGAGTGCAATACGACCTCGACTATCTCAAGAATTGGTCGTTGTGGTTGGATGTGAAAATTATCGCTACGACCGCGGTGACGGTATTGTTTCACCGGAATGCTTACTAGCGGTGACTTGCGCGAGGAATCAGCCGCCTGACCTCTTAGGTGAGATCTCTAATCTCCGGCGTCATGATGAAGTCGTGCTTGCTGAGTAAATTCATCCCGGCAACCAGCTCCGGGGTCTTCGAGTCGTCGTTACGCAGCCGCAGCACCGGCGCGATCGTCATCAGGTGAATTTGCATTTCGGTTTGGGCGAATAACTCACCGATGCAATTTCTCGGGCCGGCCCCAAAGGGACACGTGCTCAGCCGCGGCCGATCGCTCGAAGCGGTGGGATCAAATCGGTCCGGATCGAAACGATCCGGCGCTTCCCAGAAGCGGGGATTGCGCTGGATCAGATAAGGCGAGATATAGATTTCCGTACCTGCGGGCACAAAGTATTCACCGAGTTGATCATCCTTTCGCGCATGACGTGTCATTAGCCACAACGGCGGATACGAGCGCAGCGCCTCGTTGATGACGCTGCACGTATAGGTAAATCTCGCTAACGAATCGAGGGGGGGGATTTCGCGACCGCGCAAGCTGGCAAGTTCTTCAGCCAGCTTGGCTTCGACGTCCGGGTATTTGGACAGCAGGTACCAAACCCAGTTCAACGCCGTCGATGTCGTTTCGTGCCCGGCGACAATCAGTGTCATCGTCTCCTTGGCCAACTGCGCGTCAGACATTGCTTGACCGCGGTCTCGATCGCGCGCCTGCAATAACGTGCCGAGAATGTCCTCGCCCGGTCGGTTGTCATGGCGCCGTCGTGCCGCAATCTGTACGATGACCTCTGCTAGTGGCTGGAACGCCTGAGCGAATCGCAAGTCGCGGGCGGACTCTTCAGCGAGAATGTTGAAATGTCGCGCAACGACCTCGTAGTCGCTGCCGAAAATTGAAGTCAAGGTGACTTTCAGCACCATGTCGCTCACATCGCGCGTCACGTTGACAGTCGTCTTGTCGAGAGCCGCCCGTTTCCATTTACCGAGCAGTTCTGCGTTGGCATTCGTAATGATTGGCTTGAGCGCGCTAATCGCCGGTCGTGTAAAGGCTGGCTGGATCATGCGCCGCTGATTTGCCCAAAAATCACCGTTGCTTGCGATGAGTCCATTGCCAAGAAGCAACGCAATTCGTCTGACGACCTGGCCTTTTCGAGCGTAATTCTGCCAATTACGCAGCAGCACATGCTCCGCATACTGAGGAGCACTGATGACATACACGCTTGAGCCGTAGACGGATGCCTTGTAAATGTCGCCGTATTGCTCGAAATGAGCAATCATCCACTGCAACAAATCGTCACTGGGATTGTATTTTTCAGCTGGTCCCGGGGGGATTCGATTTTCGATGGAAGTCATCAGTTTGAAACTTTGGCGGGTAAAATTAAAATATGCGCGCCTAAAAGTGTAAACACCAGCGTGCAGCCCGCACGTTCGCGTCATAAAAGAGGAAAGAAGGCGGTCGTCTGGGCCAAACCCTGTGCGTGCGTACCCGCAACAAAAGATTGCTCATCTATGAGCTTAGTTCGTTTGGAGGATTTTTCTGTGAAGCACTGATTCGCCAAGAAATCCGTCCGCTCCAACAACAATGATGTCGTCGATGAAACCAAGCGCTGTTATGTCAACCCGGGTCCCGGGAATGCGCTCGCCTTGAGAGTGCAAAGATCGAAATATTTAGCGGCCCTCGGAATTTTATTTGTCATATGTCGATCCGGATTGTGAACTCTGCCGCAAATCCGCGACAGGTTGGCAATTTCTAAAAAGCGTTTGACTATGCGACTCGCGAGATTATGACGAGACCGGCACGAGTTATGTCCGATGGCCATATCTGGTGCCGCAATCCCTGAGGGAGTCGCTGGTGAATTTAGTCGGCCAAATTGGCAGCGCAGGGTTCTTGCGCACTTTAGAATTCGTGCGCAGCGCTGGGTCGATGTTGCGCGTTGCTCTGGGATGCGCTGCATTTTCAACTCTGGCCGCTTGCGGCCTGTCCGGCGTCTCAAGTACCGGTGATGCGACTGCTGCAGCAGATTCGACCGCCACAGCGCAGCCAACGGTATCCATAACACCGAATTCAACCCGCGTCGCGATGGGTGGATCGGTCACGCTGCAGTGGAGCGCAACCAACGCGCAAAATTGCATGGCTTCCGGCGGATGGAGTGGCGCCAAATCGACAAGCGGCACGGTTACTTTGGAACCTCTGACTTCGAGCAGCAGTTTCACCTTAACCTGCACAGGTGCAGGGGGTTCATCCTCCCAATCAGCGGACGTGGTTGTGATCTCTCCCTCGCCCGTCTCGCCCATCTCCTCTTCGCCCACTGTGACGCTCGCCGCCGCACCGACGACCGTGGCGCATGGCGGAGGCTCCACGCTGACCTGGTCTTCAACCGAGGCCACTGCATGTACGGCCTCCGGAGCCTGGAGCGGCAGGGTGGCGACGAGCGGCACCTGGTCAACGGGCGCACTCACCAACACCTCCGAATATGAGCTAACTTGCACGGGTGTCGGTGGCTCCGCTACCCAATCGGCGACCGTCACCGTCGCAGGATCGCCAGCAGTGGTGACACTGAGCGCGAGCCCAACCACCGTCAAATCGGGCGACGCCTCGACACTCAGCTGGTCCAGCAGCAATGCGTCGGCATGCACGGCTTCGGGAGCTTGGTCGGGAGCCAAAGCACCGAGCGGTTCGCAATCCACGGGCGCTCTCACCGCAAACGCCACCTATCACCTGACATGCACCGGTTCTGGGGGCAGTGCGACGCAGTCGGCAACGGTCTCCGTGACGTCGGCATCGCCGATTGTGACATTGAGCGCCGCTCCCAGCACGGTCACGAACGGCACGAGTTCGACCCTCGCCTGGTCCGCGACGAATGCCACAGCCTGTTCCGCTTCGGGCGGCTGGTCGGGCAGCAAACCCATGAAAGGATCGCAATCCTCAGGCGCGCTGACCGCGAACACAACTTATACATTGAACTGCACCGGCCCAGGAGGCAGCGCGGCGCAATCCGCGATCGTTAGCGTTAAGGCGGCGGCCCCCACCGTTACGTTGAGCGTCGGCCCAAGTGCCATATCCAGCGGCAGCAGCGCGACCTTGAATTGGTCCGCCACCAATGCAACCTCCTGCGCTGCAACCGGTGCCTGGTCTGGAGCGAAGGCGCCCAGAGGTTCGCAATCCACGGGAAATCTTACCGCTACCTCGACTTTCACTTTGAACTGTACCGGCGCGGGTGGCAGTGCTTCGCAATCCGCAACAGTGACCGTAAGCTCAAATCCGAGTGCCACCGTCAACTTCAATGCAAGCCCGAGCACCGTCGCGAGCGGCAGCAGTTCCATGCTGACCTGGACGTCCAACAATGCGACCTCCTGTACGGCCTCGGGTGCCTGGTCTGGGACCAAGGCAACGAGCGGCTCACAATCCACCGGCGCACTGACCGCTAAGGAGGCCTATACGCTGACTTGCAGTGGCACCGGCGGCAGCGCGGCTCAATCCGCGACTGTGTCGGTGACCCAGCCGGCACCGACGGTGACTTTGACGGCGAGCCCGAGCACGGTAAACAACGGCGGCAGCTCGACGCTCACCTGGTCCTCGACCAACGCGACTTCTTGCACAGCGTCGGGCGGCTGGTCGGGCGCAAAAGGTGCCAATGGCTCATCCTCCACCGGCGCACTCACAGCCAATGCGACCTATAATCTTAGCTGCACAGGCCCCGGGGGCAGCGCGGCGCAGTCAGCGACGGTGACGGTCAGCGCGAAACCAACGGCGACAGTGAGCTTCAGTGCAAGCCCAAGCACGATCAGTAGCGGCGGCGCGTCGACCTTAACCTGGTCGTCCAATAATGCGACCTCATGCACGGCCTCGGGTGCCTGGTCCGGCGCCAAAGCGCTGAGCGGCTCATCGTCCACCGGCGCATTGACCGCTAATGAGACCTATACGCTGACTTGCAGTGGCACCGCCGGCAGCGCGGCGCAATCCGCGACGGTGTCGGTGACCCAGCCGGCACCGACGGTGACTTTGACGGCGAGCCCGAGCACGGTCGCAAGCGGCAGTAGCTCGACGCTGAATTGGTCGTCCACCAACGCAACGGCCTGTACGGCCTCCGGTGCTTGGTCCGGCGCAAAGGGTGCCAATGGCTCAACCTCGACCGGCGCACTCACAGCCAATGAAACCTATACGCTAACCTGCACTGGTGCCGGCGGCAGCAGCGCACAATCCGCGACGGTGTCGGTGACGCAGCCTACGCCGACCCTGAGTTTTGCGGCCAGCCCGAGCACCGTCGCGAGCGGCAGCAGTTCCACGTTGACCTGGTCGGCTAGCAATGCAACGTCTTGTACAGCCTCAGGCGCTTGGTCTGGCGCTAAGGCCCTTACTGGATCGCAGTCCACGGGCGCACTCACATCGAACCAAAGCTACACCCTGACCTGCAGTGGCAACGGCAGCGGTAACAGCGTGGTGCAGGTGGCGACCGTGTCGGTGACCTCGCCAGCCCCGGCCGTTACCCTCACCGCCAATCCCAGCACGGTAAACAAAGGCAGTAACTCAACGCTAACATGGTCCTCGACCAACGCGACCTCTTGCACCGCGTCGGGTGGCTGGTCGGGCAGTGAACCGATCAGCGGCTCCCAGAGCACTGCGGCTATCTCGGCAACGACCAAGTTCACACTCACCTGTACCGGGGCAGGCGGTTCGGCGTCTCAATCAGCTACGGTCTCGGTGTCGACGCCGGCGCCGACTGCTTCGCTGAGCGCCAATCCAACGAGCGTTGCGAGCGGCGGCAGCTCGACACTCACCTGGTCTTCAACCAATGCATCCTCCTGTACGGCCTCGGGGGCATGGTCGGGCGCCAAAGCCACGAGCGGCTCATCGTCCACCGGCGCATTGACCGCTAATCAGACCTATACACTGACCTGCAGTGGTACCGGGGGCTCCGCCGTGAGCAATGCAACGGTCACGGTTGCGCCCGCAAGCACGACCGGCTTCAACGGCCAGTGGTTTGCGCCCAACTCCGTGTGGAACACGCCGATCCCGGCAGGCGCGTTTAACTCCCCGCAGCCAAACTCTGCTGCCGTGATGAGTGCCTATATGGGCTACGGCGGTAATATCAACAACGCCTTCAATACGACGAAGGATACCTGGACCGCAGCGGTCATCGACGCTCCGGCGGGAACAGCGACCATTAGCTACACGTTTACTTATGCAGGGTCGGGTAGCTGGACGTTCCCTAAGATTCCGTTGACCGGCTCGGTCCTGACCGCCGTTCAAAATGCAGAAACTTACTTCGCTAATAACGGCGATACGGATCGTTCTGTTGTGATCTTTAGCGAAGATCAGCAAGTGTTCTACAATTTGTACCCCTCTACGGCCACGGGGGACACCCCGATTTCGGTCATCACTGGGGCGGTGTTTCGGATCGACGGCCCCGGATGGTGGGACAATGCCCCGTTTGGCACCACACTCTCGGCGGGTTCCGCGGCGGGTGCCTCCTATGCCGGAGGCATGATCCGACCGAGTGAATGGGCGGCGGGCGTAATTAATCATGCCCTCGCGGGCGCGTGGCCCGGTCCCCTCGTCGGTGGATCTAATATTTACCCAGCCATGACTTCCGATGGCCATTTGCAGGGCGCGCAGTATCTACCCGAAGGAGCTCGCCTGCAGCTCGATCCGAGCTTGACCGATGCGCAGCTCCAAGCGCTCGGCGTGACCGCCGCGATGCTGCCGATCTGCCACGCCCTGCAAATTTATGGCTGGTATAACATGGATCAACAGGCGGACTTCCCCACCCAGATCAAATTTCAGTCCGCTCAAGGCAACAGTGCGACAGTCTACCCCGGCGCGACGAACCTGCCGATGGCGCTCATGAATCACATCAACTGGATCGCCGCGCCAAGCTCGACAGCGGCTCCTCCGCTCGACAATCCAGCCTCGGCAGCGCCCTATGTTGTGCCCAACTGAGCAGCCGCGTTCATGACATCGGCGTAAAACGCCATCAGCACCTCGTGGGTACAAAGTAAGAAACGATTGCCCTAACGGTGGATTCGACTCGGATCCGACAACCAAGTCCGTCGCAATACCAATCAATCAAACGGCGGCCTATTCATTCGACAGCGCGGCACACGGCGCCGCGCTATTCAATCTCGAGATCGAGGGACCCGTACACCCGGATCGGCAATCCCCCTGAGGTCGCGGTATCGACAAGAGTTCATGCGCCAACTGCGGAGCGTCCAATGGCACATCGCTCTATCGAGGTATACATGACACGTCCCGCCCGCGGACTGGGGCATATAGGAGAGGTTTGCCTTTGCAGGGCGTCCTCCAGGAAATTACGCGTGATCAGGCATTCTCGGAGGTGCATCGATTGTCAGGATGGTGGGCATTGAAGGCGGGCAATCGCGAAGCGGCTCGAAAACATGCCTATGCGGCGCTTCGGCATCGAGGGTTAGCCTCGAAAATTGGAAGTTTATTGGGTGCTACTGCGCGGCTATGTGAATTGATCGACGCTAATCTGTAATAACTCAGACCCAATCTGACAGTCAGTGTCAGAGGGGATAAAACTGTCGATCAAACCGGACGTTGAGTCATTCGGTTTTCTTGCCCTGAGCCCGTCGCAATCGGGTCGATACCGGGCAGTGGCGGCGGTACCGAAATGACCGCCTCGAAACGGCCGTTCGCAGCTTGCAATTCGCGCATTGGACTTTGGTCTACTGGGTTGTGGCGTCGCCGAAGTGTGAGGCCGACAGTTATTTCGTAAGATGATGACTGCATCGAATTGAACGGGATCGAAATCCAATACACTTAGTTCAGGGATACCATAATGCAACAACAATCGTCTTCGATTGATGAAGTTCGTAGGCAGTACGGTGAATGGACTGCGATGTCCATCCATCTCGGCGGCGATTTGTATACGCTTCGTCCCGCACTCGACGGCCGCCTGCGTCGCATTCTTCAAATCGCATATGATCTGGCCGGAAAGCCGTTGGACCAGTTGAGAGTGTTGGATTTGGCGTGCTTGGAGGGCCATTACGGCATCGAGCTCGCCTTACACGGGGCTGAAGTGGTCGGGATCGAACTACGCGAAGCAAATTTGGCGAAGGCCCGCTATGTAAAGGACTACTTGCGGCTCGATCGCCTTACTATTTGCCAAGATGACGTTCGCAATTTGAGTGTGGAAAAGTACGGCCAATTCGATCTGGTGATCTGCTCTGGGATTCTCTACCATCTTGACGCTCCAGACGTGTTTCACTTTGTTCGCCGTATCTTCGAAGTCTGCACGCGATTGGCAATCTTCGATACGCAGATTGCTTTGCGTCCTGGCGAGACATTTACATTTGAGAACGAGACATATCATGGGTTGTGGTACACGGAGCACGACGAATCTGCCGATCGCGATACCCGGTTGAAGGATCTTTGGGCGTCCGTGGATAACGTCCGCAGTTTCTGGTTCACCCCGGCATCGCTGGCCAACCTCGTGGCACGCGTGGGATTCAGTTCCTTCTATGAATGCCTTAGTCCAGAGCATGCTGTGCCGGAAGATCGGCGCGCATATGTCGCGATTAAAGGACAGCCTGGGATTATTCTTTCGAGTCCACTAACGGCATCGATGGGCTTTACACCCAAACCCGAATGGTCTCAACTCTCCGTAGTAGGTCCGAACATAAAGCATGGGCCGATGTTCCGGGTTGCAAAGCGCGTCTTGCCTCAACCTATAAAGAACATTCTCAAGCCCATTCTGCGAATGGTGCGCATACTACGTCCTGGCTCAACGCCGAAATTCTTGAAAAAGGAGTGAACTACCGATAATAGACTTAGATTAGAACGTGTCATACAACGTTGAAAGTGAACGCGAGCATACGCGCAGGAGCGGCGTTCGTGCCGACGTCGATGTACAGGAATCGGCATGAATGGACACGCCCGAAGTAATCTTTCGATCAGGCTCACTAAATCTTTCAGGAAGCGGACTTTCACGGGCTACGGCTTGGGGTCCGCTATCAGCCGTTCGCAGGAAGAACTCGCGACGTTCCCGCCGAGCACTATTTGTCAATTTGGGTCTGAGTTACTTCAGCTACTCGGCTTTCAAATGCGCCGGTTCGCTTACATTGGCGATAGATTGAACTCGGTCGGCCACCAAAGACTGGTGCCATCGGGGTGTGGAATCCTTCCAAGGCCCCATATATCTCGTTGAACAACCATGAAGGTTAGTGCATCGGCCACCACATGCCAGTCGCCCGCTTGATCACCCAGCCAAAGGGAAACCGCATAAGAGCCGGGCATTAAAGGTACTGGACCGAGATGACAAAGGATTGATCCACTCTCACTTGGACTTTCAAGTGGTTTTGATGGCTGATATCGATTGTTGGCGCCAAGGACGCGCGAGCCATCCGAACCGCTGATGACGAACCCGATTCGGGGGTGCGTCGTAGGGGTATCTGCAGCAAATTTGATTTCCAACGTAAGTTCGGCACCTAAAGGTAGGGTGGATGATGGCTTGCCGTCAGCCAAGATACAGGCACTGGTAATCCAAAGCGGCGCATGCTCTGGACGAGAAAGGTGGCGCTCGAGAGTGTCTTTGGACCCATCGTTGGTCAAATACTTCTCGATAACGTCATTGGACGGCCCGACGGCGACCATGCGACCGTTATCCAAAAGAAGGGTGACACTGCATAGCGCCCTTACGGCCGACATATTGTGACTGACGAACAGAATAGTGCGACCGTCCCTCTTCGTCACCTCGCCCATCTTTCCCAAGCATTTCCGCTGAAACTCCGCATCGCCGACCGCGAGCACTTCGTCGATAATTAGAATTTCAGGCTCGAGATGTGCGGCGACAGCAAAAGCCAATCGAACATACATGCCAGACGAGTAGCGCTTTACCTGTGTGTCCAGGAATCTCTCGATTTCAGCGAACGCCACAATTTCGTCAAACTTTTGGTCGATCTCCGCTTTGCTCATGCCCAAGATCGCGCCGTTCAGGTACACATTCTCGCGACCGGTGAGCTCGGGATGAAATCCGGTGCCAACCTCCAGTAGTGACGCCACCCGTCCGCGCAGAATCGCCTGACCCTCGGTTGGCTCGGTAATGCGAGATAGAATCTTGAGCAATGTACTCTTGCCCGAGCCATTTCGGCCGATGATTCCGACGACTTCCCCTTGTTGAACGTCCAGTGAGACGTTTCGAAGAGCCCAGAACAGATCATCGTTCTGATTGGGTTGCCGTAACTTCTTCAACCGTCGATACGGCGCTTTAACAGCGCCAAGAATTACATCGCGAAACATCGCGTGCTGAAGGTCTGCTTGTCCGAGGACATAGGCCTTACCGACCTTCTCAATTTGGATAATTGGCTTAGACATGGTTTGGTTAAATTGCATCCGCTCGACTATGTCTTCTGGAAAACAATAGAAATCGATTGTGTCAAGCAATGTCCGCAAATCGCCTTTCAGTTGCTCGAAAGTACATGGCGCCAACCAGCAATAAAACGAAGGTGCTTGCCATGGATGTAAGTAATGTCGGGAAGTTCCATGGCTTTCCGAGGACCGCTGATCGGAAACCGTCAATGAAGCCCGACAAAGGATTGAGGCCAAGAAGCCATTGGTATCGCGCGGGAAAAAGCTGTACGGGGTAGACCACAGGGCTCAGATACATAAGCGCTTGAACCAACACCGGCACGATATGTCTGAAGTCGCGGTACGTCACCGTCAAAGCCGACAATAGGTAGACGACGCCTAGCGTTGCTGCAATCGTGAACAATGCAAGAATTGGCACGAAGACAACTTGCCACGAGGGCGTAAACCGGTACCACGCGAGCGCTACCGCGAAGACGCCAAGTGAAATTAGAAAATCGACGAAGCACCCTCCCACTGCGCCCGTCGGAACGAATAATCGCGGGAAATATACCTTAGTCAGCATCTGCTGCTGATTCACCAGGCTCTGCCCACCTTGTGTGACGGATTGGGCAAAGAAAGTCCAAGGCACTAATCCAGCCAGAACGAAAAGAGGGTAGGGATAATTGCCGTCTGGCTTAATCGCCGCGTATCGGCCAAAAACTACGCTAAATATAACGACTTGCATCATCGGTACAAGGACTGCCCAAGCAACTCCAAGTACTGTCTGCTTGTAGCGAATCTTTATGTCCCTCAATATCAAAAAATAAAGCAGCTCTCGCCGCGCGTAAGCCTCCTTGAGTGCTAGGCCTCGCTGGTTCGGCCGCATGACGGTTTCTATAGCCTGTTCCATCATTTGCCCTCGTGCTGCCGTCTGCTATTCAATTGCGGTCGCAACATCCGCGCGCATGATGCTCATAGGTCATCGTTTGCAACACCGCACACCCCACTAAAGTTCTGAGATTATCATATCCAACCCCTCCAGCCGAACGCATGTGCTCCGATTCACCGCTCAAGAATGCGCCCCGTGGCGCCGATTTGAGAATGCCGAGTTGAGTGGCGGTCAGAAGTGCGCGCCCGAACATGTAAATGTCCAGTATCAGCTTTTCGGCCGGGATCAGCGCACGTAGCGGGCCGAAGCTGGTGTCCTGACTCATGAATATGTCGAACGTTGTGCGTCCTCGATGTCGGAAGTTGGAATGGACATCGCAAGAGAATCGATGCGCCGCGGACCGAAACTTGAGTCCATTGTTTTGACGACGGAAGAGAATAATCGGTTGGTCGAATCTTGTGGCAAAAGGCCTCGCAGGCCGTGAGTGCGAAAATGTTTGTTAGCATTTAAAGTCAGGCCGATGAATATCGGATGAATTCACTTGACGCCTATGCAGCGATCCGTCTCTGTGAAGTGCGTGCTAGTTCTTCCCTTCTTTGCAACGCTGCCTGCTTGCGCGCCTATCACCCGAGCCAGCCCAACGATGGACCCAGCAATACCGTCGCGTCAAACAACAGTTTCGCCGAGAGGAATGTCCCCTACGAGCAAGGTCCCGAAGAGCCGTCGGAGTTGGCGTATATTGGCTGTCACGCTGTGCCCTTCCTCGACACGACGGCGCCCTTCCGTTCCCAGCATTTCCAGCTGATCGGAACTCGCCCTGAGCGCCGCGCGCATGGCTTCAACAAGGGCCGACTCTGATCCCGCCGGCACTATCCAGCCGCAAGCCGAACTCAAGAGTTCCGGGATTCCGGCGATGAAGGTGGAAATGACCGGACGATTGAGAGCAAACGCTTCCATAATTGCGACGGGCAGTCCTTCCGCGAAACTTGGCAAAAGGAACGCGCGCGATTTCTGCACAGCTCGGCGGACTTCGGCGTTCGGCTGCCAGCCTTTCAATTCGAATATGTCGTCGACCTTGTACTGGACAATCAACTCTTCAAGAGATCGCTTGATCGGGCCGTCGCCAATCAAAATAATCTTTAGATCGGGAAACTCGCCGCGCAATGCTGCCGCGGCCTTAGGCAATAACAATTGACCCTTCTGAACGCACAGTCGACCCACGCAAACGAACGTATGTTCAATTGAGCGGAGACTGTCACCGGGAGTGAACTCGTCCAGACGAATTCCGCATCGGACAACATGAATTCGGTCCCAAAACTGCATGTCGCTGCAGCAGATGAGCTGCACCTTGCAGAAATCGGATATAGCGATCACGAACGCCGCATACTTGATCTTAGTAAGCAGCCGCCCGCTGGTCTGGTCGCCAAACTCGTCTGGACCATGAGCCGTGAAGCTATACGATGGACCGCCCATGAGCTTCGACAGCATCGCGACCGTGGTCGCATTGGTCGAGAAGTGGGCGTGGAGATGCCGGATTCCGCCTCGCTTGGTCCTCCGACGCAGCTGAACTGCCTCTAGAAAGTACGCGACGTGTTTGATGAAGCCCCGATCGCTATAGCGCATCTGAGCGATCCAGGGCCCAAATGCCTTAGCCAAACCGCCCGGATTGGTGCACAGCTCGGCTATCAGCCCGACGATTAGATTGACGACATTTCCGGTTAGCAAATATTCCGTGCGAGCCGCCTCTTCAATATCAGCAGGGTCTACGAGGGCCTGGTCCCAGTGGCGGATTGCGAAGCGCCGTACGTCGACGCCAATCGATTCAAGTGCTTCAATTTCGCCCCTTATGAAGGTCGTACTGGTCATGGGGTACGCGTTCATTAGATACCCCACCCGAAAGCGCACCGTGTTTTTCATGTTACAGGAACACCCGCGACGAGGACCTGGCGGTCTCAACCACTTCCATTGTAGACATTGAGAAATCCATTGTGTTGACGTCACTCTCTGTGCGCCTCTCACGAATCAACCCAATAAAGTGTCTCAGCTGCTCAGCGTAGGGGTCACCGCCAAAGGAATGGAATTCGGAGTTCCGGCGACGTGTGCTAGCTCGAATGCGGCGGAGTAGCGGCTGACGGCGCAGAAACGCGTTGGTTCCCTGGACGATTCCGCCGGATTTGTTTGCGAGTCGATTGGATTGAATGGCACCGCCGCGTTCATAGGAAATCGACTCGGCTCCGATTGTTGGCGGATCCAAGCCAATCAGTCCCCGCTCGCAAGCCACCGCCGCCGAATTCGACATCAGCGAGATAAAGGAAACCGACAGCTGCGATTGTCCGCCGCCTCGATGTGACAGCTGCAACGAGGCTTCAACATCGACACCATCTGTGGTCCGACGGACGGATGCGTCTACTGTTTCGACCGTTCCGAGAATTCCCAGTGCGAATGCGATTCCGTACACGGCGCGATCCAGTAGGACGCCGCCGGTGGCCGCAAACAGTGAGGGCTGGTCCGCTCTGGATACCGGATAGCCGAAATCGAATCGCAGATGCGTCGGTTTGCCGAACGTTTCCGACCCTACGAGATATTTGAGGCGCCTGTACGCGGGCAACAGCTGCGTCCACATGCCCTCCATGAACAGCTGATGGGTATCTCGGGCTGCCGCAACTACCGTTTGGGCCTCGGCGAGGCTGATTGACATCGGCTTTTCGCAAAGTACAGATTTGCCAGCTCGGAGCGCTGCCGTTGAAGTGGCGGCGTGTCGTTCGTTGGCATTGGCAATGTACACGGCATCGATGGCCTCATTCTTGAGAAACTGATGTAATTCTCCGTACCAGGTACCAATACCTCCACGCTGAGCGAATTGCCTAGCGCGCTCCAGTGAATCGGATACAGCGGCGACCACCTCTGCATCAGGGCAGTCGGAAATTGTTCGAAGCATGGTTTCGGCCATGCGCCCGGTTCCGACAATGCCGAATCGAACTGGATCATTCATCGGCGAATTAACTACGAGCCTGTGCCCAAGTCATCGGTTCCATTGGATTGCACCGCGTTTGCATTGTCGTGGCGACGCAGTTCTGCCCTGAATTCTGAATGGCCAGCGTAACTTCGTTCAAATGCAATGCGAAGTCGGCATTAATTCGGCACGGCCGACCTTCGCGAATTGCCGCGAACATTTCAACGGGACCCAGTGCGAAGTTCATGGCGACAGCACCGAGGCGCCCTACTTTAGGATGGGTTGGGCCGGGCAATCGGATGCGTTGGGTAACTGGGCTATTGATGAGCCTGCGCCTCAGAGAGAATCGACGACGAAAGGATACTTTAGCTGCATTGTTCCAAGACTCGCTAGTTGTCAGCACACCCCGGGTTCCGAAGATCTGCAGACTGTGGTTGTGCGGAGCGACGATGGAACACGTCAGCCGCGCCACCACGCCAGCGTCAAAGAAGAGAGTTGCAGACGAGAAGTCAGGTGCTGGCTGTTCGCCAATTTCATTGTCCTGAACGACTCGAGCCGAGGCCGCCACGACGGTCTTTACAGGGCCAAACATGGCGATCAGCCAGGTGAGGTAGTATCCGGCGTGCTCCAAGGTGCATCCCACGCGGAATTCGTCTGCGTAAGGCCACGGTGCGCCGGACTCGCTGATCCACTTGCGAAACGGAGCCTGTGATACGAAATCGTCGTCGAGCTCAGCATAAACAAGGAGAGGTTTGCCGGCGACTTCGTCCCGAACCGCTCGCCACATTGTTTGAGCGGCTTCGCCGAGGACGCTGCACGGAGCGGAGGCAAGGAGAACGTTCTTGGACGTAGCCATGGCATGTAAGGCGTACGCATTGGACATTTCAGTCGCAAGAGGCTTTTCGGAATATACGTGCCGACCGGTTTCAAGGCAAGCGAGGCTGACGGCATAGTGTTCGGAGGGATTCGTGAGGTTGAGGATAATGTCGCCGTCGTGCGACTGGCTTAAAAGATCGTCCAGGCTCTCAGCTGCTTTGATGCCCCAGTATCCGCAGAACTGAGCCAGCCTGGCCGCGTGGCGATCGAAGGCGGCCACAACTCGCATCTCTGGAAATGTCTTCAGCGACCGCATATACAGGTCGGCAACATATCCGGTTCCGACGAGCAATACATTGCTCATGGCGAACCCTCGCATCTGCAAATATTACCGCGATGTATGTCGAGCGGATGTACGTTGCGGGCAGGAAAGCGAGAGGTGTCATCGCGGGAGCCGGATCCACATCCGAGTGCCGCGTCAATCGGCTGCACGCGGTTCGCTTCATGGCGGCACCTGGTCAGTTCCCATAGCAGGTCTGCAAGTGCGCGGCGAATTCCGACGTGTCGGCACGCGCGGCCGGCTCGAGAGCACGAACGTACGAGTGCGTGAGCAGGGCGGCGCGGCGCGCGTATTTCTACAAGAGTCAAGATCGCACACGCCTCACCTACCTCGCGGAACGTCCCACGTGGTTGCTGCAGTGACGCGCACGGCAGTTGGATACGCCGACAGAACGGCCAATTGCACTTGGCTGTCATTATTCGCTTGTCCAGTTCGAGTGCCCTGGTCCCAATAACCTGGACGCTAAGGTACCAACGTTAGTTCCGTGAGGATCGTGTACGCGTTTGTTATTCTACTCATCCGTCTAATTCCTGTCTCGAGATTAGTACTCGGAAAGTCGACATAATTCTTCGTTAGCACTCTCTCGGTGCGCGACCAGAAGCATGCTAACAAATTGATGCACTTGCTAGTGACAGGAGTTCTGCGCAAGTGGGAGGGATCTCGAATCCGGTATTTGGGGACTCACCGGCGCAGATGGTGAGCCCATCTACTTATTGAGCGAGCCGGTAGATAGTGCGTTGACGTCCTGGTTGCTGTAACGTACGCCCCACCCATAGTCGTACTTGCGGAAGTGCAGCCGCGGCGATCTTCTTATAGTACCGATGTAATTTGAAACCGTAATTTCAAGAGGAGTCCAAAGGAATGTCGGTCCGATCCACTATCGCGACGCAGTTCGGGCAGGTCGCCGTCGAGCAGAAACGAAAGCTGGCGCAACTGACCGACGACCTTAAGCTATTGGATTCAGGGCTCGACTCGCTTAGTTTTGCATTGATTGTGATGCGTTTGGAAGAGGCGCTCGGCTTCGACCCCTTCGATGTGGCCGATGAAGTGAAGTTTCCGGTCACATTCGGCGACTTCGTCAAGCTTTACGAGAACCATCCCAAGTAATAAATTCGACGCAGCTCTAGCGGTACCCTGCAATCACTCGCTCATACATCGCGATCGCCGAGTCGGCAACCTTCGCCGGCGCATAATTATCAATCACGTGCCGGCGCGCCGCGAACCCCAGTGCCGCTGCGTGCTCGGGGTGCTCCATTATTTCTAGAATTTGCTGCGCGAAATCGCTGGCATCTTCCGACTTCGCCAATAAACCGGTTTCACCTGAAGCGATGATTTCCGGACATCCTCCAGCGTCCGTGCTCACGACCGGGCAACCTTGAAGCATTGCCTCCAACATGGCGTACGGTTGGTTTTCAGATCGCGATGAAGCAACAGTCAACATCGCACGAGTCCGCAATGTCGCAATTTCCGGAACTGACAACCGGCCGCGGAAATCCACGCATCCGCGAAACTCCGGGGGAAAATGCAAGGCGCAATAAGCCTCGAACTGAATGTGCTTCCCGTCAATTGTGGGCATTCCAAAATCGGGACCGACAAAGACTAGCCGGGAGTCCGGACGCCTTTTCAATATGAGTGCAAATGCGTCCAGCAGGACGTCGGCGCCCTTGATTTTGTCAAAACGCCCGACATAAAGGATCGTATTGCGCTCGCACTCGCCGAGGGACCATACGGGCACCTTGCTATCCAGGCCGATGGGATTGACGATTTGCCTCGCCTCCTTCGGCCTAAGTCGGTAGCGCTCGACGGTCTTCGCCAAAGTCGAAACGGACGGCGATATGATCGCAGTTGCTATACGAAGTGCGCGCTCCTCGCGCGCCACCTTTTCACGGCCAAAAGGAGTATCGCGTTCATTTGTCGGCATCGTCAGGAATGCTGGCCCGTGCAATTTAACAACCAAAGGAAGCGATGTTCGTCTTTCAATGTCAGCGAACCACCCAAATGACTCCTCCATCTCAATGATATCAATCGGATCGCGCCGATGTGTCGCCGAAATGGCCGATGCGATTACGGCCGAGTAGTCGAAAACATTGAACTCGGGCGATTGCCAAATTCTCGACAGCCGACGCAGCGCGCGATCTCTAAAGCGTCGTCGCACAAAATGAATGTCGGGGTCAACTACGGAGAGGTCCTCGCCTTCGGTGAATACCGATACTCTATGGCCGCGACGCTCGAGCTCGAGTTTCATCCAGTGGACGTACGTGATGATCCCATTCTGAAATTTCTCCAAAGGCCACGCGGGAGACCAATACGCTATATGCATGACAAACCCCCTACGTGGGTATTCGGTTTGTGTCTCGGCCTACGTTCGGGTCGTATGACCAAGTCAAGGGATATGGTTGTGTGCAAGTGTTCGAGAGGAGTCAGCTACTACGCCGCGCACCCAACAGGCGCGACTCCTGCGCAGCCGATGGAGCAAACAACTCTTCAGTTAATATCTGCTCCAGTTCTGAGCGCCGCCTTCTATCGCTGAATACGTGATCGCTGTTGTTTACGATATGGACGTGACACTGATCACCCAATCGACCTAACGTCGAACCAGCTTGCAGTTTAAGCATGTCAAGACCTGGCTCGCCGGAGGAGAACACAAAGGCAACGTGAACCCCACGGGCTATGATTCGCTCCAGTTCCCAGCCGAGATCGTGCGGCAATCGGATACCGAGTCGGCGGGCGTAGTTACGCGAAATCTGCTCGATAGCGAATGATGCGCGACGAGTGTTGACGCGTAGTATTCTGCCTACATCGGCTCGGCCGGTCAGCAGTTTCTTCCATGAGCGATAGGACAAGACGCGCCCCCGATATACGGTCGGAGCCTGCATCACTTCCTTCAAATGTATTTCGGCCTCCATTGGATCCTCGGTGGAGAAGTAATCTTGCAAGTTGACGACAAGTACACGCGAGACGGGTAAACCAGCAGCGGCGGCGTGTAAAGCGTGGTATGCACCGGAGCATAATCCCGTAAGAGCAATATCCTTTACGGCGTAGTGGCCGCGAAGAAAGTCGATCGCGCAACGCACATCATCGAGCGCCCTTGGAGGAAAAACATTATTGTCAGACTCTCCGGATCGTGTGGCGCTGTCCCCCATTCCGGAAAGATCTAGGCGCAGCACTACGCATCCCTGCCGCGCCCATCGTCGCGCTAGCGATACATACATTCGATTCGTGCCCACGTGGTAGGTGGCGCCCGCATTCAAAAGAATGACGGCAGGACATCCGATCTCGGCTTTGGGAGGCTCGGTGACGACCCCGAATAGAACAGCGTCGCGACCGATAAAGACCGGGCGTTCCGTTACCGATACTTCGTGACCCAATCGATGACCATGAAGGGTCATAATGGGCACTGTACAATCCGCGGGCGGAGGATGGTACTTTCCTGCACCGCGGCGAGCCGATTCGGGCTTTTCGTCACACTTCAGCAGCCAATCGCACGCCGTAGCGAACATGGCGTGGGGAACAGTGGCCAGATGAGGCAGGCTCTTGATCATCGGGTGCGCCTCCGGCGACACCGTGTATTGCACCGCTACACCAAGCGCGGAGAGCTTTTCAGACCAAGCCTTGGCGGTAGGCAGCGTACTGTCGTCGATTATGAGAAATCGGCTACCCGAGGCAGTTCCTATCGCCGACAAATCAGCCTGGGAAAGGGACGACATTGTCTTCGACGCTAACGGAAAACCGCTGACCTCAAACGTCGTCACACTCTCACTTTGAGCGCCGCTAGTAGCGCTTTCCGCGGCACTGTCCGCGCCCGACCATAACGACGCCGCCAATCGGGTATTACGCAGCTCCCGCACGTAACGTCGCCCGCTCACAATGGGTGAAATCATAATCAGCGAATCGACGCGTGTCGCCTCGTCAGCCGCGAGACTCGCAATAAGGGCGCCCAGTCGGATGCCTATAAGGCACACGCTGACAACGCCCGTGCGCTGCCGAATCTCGGCAACCGCACTCCTCACGTCTTGTACCCATAGCTCGATTTGATCGGCTTCGGGATCGATGTCTTCGGAATCACCAGTCCCGGAATAATCGAATCTGAGAACCGGGAATCCCAAGGCAGCAGCGGCTTGCGAAAACCCCCGCACGCTACGATGTGAGCATATCGCCTCGAATCCAAAGGCATTGCATACGACAATGCCGATACCTGAATATACGTCCGTTGTGGGGCAATGTAACCATCCAAACAGCCCCTGATTTCCTGCGCTGAAATACAAGGCTTGGCCCAGGCTGCTCGCCGACTCCTTGACAAATCCCAGGACTGCGTCAGCATTCATTTCCGATCCATTATAGTCGAATGCGGCGATATTGAAGCTTCAGTGCCGATCATGCCAATTAATCGGCATCGAGCGAAACAGGAAGACTAGCTCATGGTATTCAACTATCCAAGAAAGCATACTGAAAGCGCCAAGTGCTTCACATATCGTGATCTGGAATGCCAAGTAGGCTATTGCCGTCTCAGGTCATTTCGGAGATCTGAATTGACGCCCGCTTGGCAGAATACCGCCGCTGGCGCAGTCGTGCTTGACGAGGCTAACGCGTCACAAGCCCGAATCGAACTCTGGCCATGCGAATACGAACCGGCAGACCTTAATGCAAGACACTACTCGCGGCGGAATGATGCTGGATCCACGCAGCAGCACGCCTAAGATAAGAATTGCTTTAATCGTCGATCGAAAGATCTGTTCGAAGTACGTCTACGAATTAGCGAATTGGGGGCAAGAGCAAAGCAACCTCGAAATCTCCCATTTAATTTTGCAGAACGTCGCTCCGGCACCCAAAATGCCGATCTCCGAAAAAGTTGGCCATATTCTTAGGAAATTTCGGATCAACCATCTCGCGCGACGCGTTCTTTTGCATTTGATTTGGAGAATGGAGTCCAGGAGGCTTAAGTGGGACAAACTTTATGGCGAGCATTTGAAGGAATATGACATCGGGGACATTGTTCCCAACACGATTACGGTCAGGCCTGCCATTTCACAATCCGGCTCTGTATTTCGCTATGACGATCATGATATCCGCGAAATAAGGAAGCAGCAGTTTGACATTCTAGTTAACTGTAGCTCCGGAATATTGCTTGGCGAGATTTTGAATGCCTCCACGCTCGGAGTAATCGCGCTTGAACACGCCGATGATCGAATCGTTAGGGGAGGTCCGCCAGCTTTCTGGGAGGTCTATTCAAAACAAGATACCACCGGCTTTACCATTAAAAAATTGACGGAGGAGCTTAATGGCGAACACGTTCTATTTCGGGGCCGTCTAGCCACTAAACGCTCCTGGCTATTGAACCAGGCGGCCTTATATACGAAGTCGAATGTCTACTTCAAGAGAGTTCTCTCAGGGATCGCGGAAGCTGAGGAATTGCCCGCTACATTAGAATCCTTCCCTTACTTCAATCGGCTGTATAAGAATCCCAAGCTCAGCGCTCTCTCTATTTACTGCCTGTCATCGATACGCGGCAGGATTGACGACTTTATCAACTCAGAATATCTAAGGAAATTCGACCGCTGGGGGGTCGCATTCAGTTATTGCACTTGGCGAGATCTAGTGATGAGCGAGGGAATTACGATTCCAAACCCGCCCAGACATTATCTGGCGGATCCATTCGTAGTCAGCCACAACAATGAGAATTACTGCTTTGTCGAAGATTATGACCTCTCGATCTCTCGGGGTTGCATTTCCGCTTATAGGCTATTCGAAAGGCATGCCGAAAGGATTGGCGAAGTGATTGTCGAGCCGTTTCACATGTCATATCCATACGTCTTCGAATATCAATCAAAGTACTACATGTGTCCTGAGACTTGCGAGAGTAAGCAAATTAGATTGTACGAATGTGAGGCGTTTCCCCACAAATGGAAGCTGAGCAAGATCTTGATGACAGACGTCAGCGCGGCCGACACGATGATGTTTGAAAAAGACGGGTTATGGTGGATGTTTACGAACATTGATATGGCGAATGTGTACGACCAATGCTCCGAGCTGTTCATATTTTACGCGGAGACTCCCCTCGCTGACGAATGGACGCCGCACCCCAAGAATCCGATATTCGTCGATTCGCTCAAAGCGAGGAACGGAGGGATATTATTTGATGATGGCGCGATCTATAGAGTGTCGCAGCGCCAAGGTTTCGACCGGTATGGGAAGGCGTCGTCGATCAATAGAATCAGAAATTTGTCGAAGACCGACTACCGCGAGGAAACGCTATTCACGGCAGAAGCCAATTTCTTCAAAAAATTGGTGGGGACTCATCACATCCATAGCAATCGAAAAATCACCGTCTTTGATTTCGCACATAAGGCCAACATAGAAAATTAGGCCCACACTGACTCTTCAACGCATGTACCACTGGACTGCGGCAGCAATCCCACGCTCTATCATGGTCGCCCGATCGGCGACTGGGTGCCAGCCCAATGCCTGTTCGGTCATCCGACCGTCGTAGCGCGCGCGGTGCGCCTGGCACTTAGAATCATGCAAGCTGGGCCAACGCCGGTTCGGGTGCCGCACTATATTCTTTGCGAGTTCCTTCACCATGTCGTCCGCCCAAAAACGCCACGCGGACCGCTGCCGCGCATCGATCTTCGTGCCCATGTGCGTCGCAACGGCATCGACGTACTCGCGGGCCGTGAGCAGCGGCGGGCTCGTCAGCAGCAACGTCTGACCCTCGATGCCCGGCGTGTCCAACGCACGCACCAACGCATCCGCGACATCGTCCACTAGCACCAGGGGCAATGGCGTTGTGCCGTCGCCCCAGAAATCGACCTTGGTTTCGCTCTCGAACCGGCATACACCGGGGTGGGAAGGTGGCGTCCCCGAGCCGATCACGATAGCCGGTCTTAGAATCACCAGAGGCAGGCCGCGGTCGCGCTGCATTGATTGGAGCAGGGCCTCGCACTCGCCCTTCGATCGCGCATAGTGATTACGCCGTTCGATTGCGGGATCGATCGGCGTATTGTTATCGATTAAGACGCTCGGATTACCGGATGCATACGATGCGATCGTACCGGTGTAGATGAATCGCTTCACTCGCGCTAAAAGCGCAGCCTCGCCTAGGATGCGCGTCGGTTCGATATCGCCCTCCACGTAGTCCTGCCAGCGCTTGCCATCGCATTTCGCAAGGTGATAGACGACTTCAATTCCATCGAGGGCGCGTGTCGCGCTTTCTGGATCGCCGTGCGAGCCGGAAAACAATTCGACTCGCAAGTCACCGAGTTCAATCGCCGCCGCACGCAAATTACGGGTCAGCACCCGAACGCCGTGGCCGCGTTCGATCAACATGCGGACCACGCGGCGTCCGATGAAACCAGTACCACCGACAATCAGCACGGTCGGCCTTATCGCCGCGTTCGGCATCGGGACCGAGAGGCCGAGCAGGCTCGGCTGGCCCGCCCGCGCAGCAGCGGCTACCCCTTCGCATAAGCGAATTACATCAGCAGCAAAGCGGCCATCATGTCGCGGATCGATCCTTGCAACCTCGCCGGCGTAGAAGGCAGCAATACTGCGAAACATGCTTTCTTCGAACTCGTTGGCACCTGGTTGATTGGCGAGCGCAGATTTCAGGCGGCGCGCGCGATCGATGCGCGCCTGCCGGAGCAGCGTACGCCCCGTCGATACGGCGATTTCATAAGAATCGAACAAGGGATTGCCGCGAACAATGGCATCCCGCCAACCGATACCGCGCCCGAAATCGAGCTGTGCACTGGCCCCGCGGCCGCGTATTCGTAAAATGCGATCCTCATGCCCCGCAGTCAAAGAGATCGACAGCTGCACGGTTGCATGGCCCGCTCGTCCGAGCGCTGTCCAATGCCGGTAGACGGTTTGCCGAGCCGGCAATTCGATCGGATTCCCGGCATTCGCGGAAATGATGTCGGGACAACCGACGAGGTCGACGACAAATGCGGCCAGGTGCGGGCCAAGTTCGAACACGATATTTGCAGGTGCCGCAACCATCCAGTTGTCGAAGGGCCCGAACTGAAGAATTGGCAAGGCGTAGTGCCAGTTGACCGAAACGTGATCGAGCCTACCGAATTCGCCGGACTTTACGCCCTCCCTCAGCGACTCATACCGTCTGGAAAACAAGAAGTTATGATTGACGCCGACCGCAACCGCTTTGTCGGCAGCGAGTGTGCAAAGTTCGGCACATGCGCGGCTGTCCAGACCCATCGGCTTCTCCAGGAATACCGATTTGCCGGACCTGACCATGGCCATGGCCGCATCAATGTGTAGTGCCGGCGGGAGGAGCACGTGAACTACTTCGCAGTCCGAAGCGGCTAACTCCGCTATCGAACTTAGAATGCGGGGAATTCCGAACTTGCGCGCCGCCCGCGTCGCGCGGTCCCGCGACACGTCGCAAACGGCGTGAAGATCGACTCCGGGTATGGCAACAAGCGCGGATGCATGTGCATCGAGAATATGACCTGCACCCAGAAGTCCTACTTTAGTACCCGATTTCACAGGAATGCACTCATGTCTTCCGGAGGATATACGCAGGGTTAGCGGGGGCTCGCCCAGGCAGCTTGAAACAGGGCCAATCCACGGGCGCTCAGGCGTTCTCAGGCTGCTTGTATTCGATGAGCCTCGAGGCCCGGCCCAACACGCGATCGCGGTAAAAGCTCATCAGGCCCAGAAACTGCGGCAGCTTTCCCACCATCAATGCGATACCCGAGGCGCGAGCCACTTTCGCACAGAGTCCTCGCTGCCGCTGCCGCGTGGCGAGCTGCACCATTCGCACAGGCCAGGGCAGGACCAGCAGCAAAACCGCGATCCACCACCAGGGACTAACGGATAAAGCCAAAATGTTCGCGCCGATGAATGCGCTCGTCATGCCTCCTCCCCAGATGAGAATATTGCGCACCTGGCGCGGCCAAGGCGGGTCGATTGCGTCGGGATGCAGAAAGGCCATTTCGCCGAAGGCGTGGCCGGACCGGCGAGACCGATTCCACCACTGGACGAACCGAGTCACATTTGCATCGTGCAGCGTCATGTCGGCATCGATTCGGCGCAGCCTCCAACCGCGCTTGCGCAGGCGCATCGACAACTCAGAATCTTCGCCGGCGATCATCGTCGCGTTGTAGAAATCGACCTGGCGCAGTGCCTGCATCCGAAAAAGGACATCACCTCCACAGCCCGGCGACTCGCCGATGGGCGCATTCCATTCATCGTCGCACAGCGCGTTGTAAATCGATCTTTCAGGATAGCGCTCGCGTCGACGGCCGAAGACCAGTGCAAGATCGGATTCCGCCGATAACGCCGATAGCGCGGCATCCATCCACCCCGGGAAAACCTCGCAATCGCCGTCGACCATCTGCACGAATTCCAGATTGGGGTCGTCGGTCAGCAATCGCGCGAGTCCGGCGTTGCGCGCGCGCGCCGCGGTAAAATTTGGCGGGGCCGTCAGTTCTATCACGGCAACTCCTTCCTTGCGCGCCAGCGCCACGCTGTCATCGGTCGATCCAGAATCCACGTACACACGCCGTGGAATGTCGCGCACCGACGCTAGGCACCGAGCCAACCGCTCGCCCTCGTTCCGTCCAATCACGACCAGACCGAGATTTCCATAGGCAGCGGCATTTGCTGGACTTATCATCGCTTTACTTATTTTGAATCGGAATTGCACACACGCGGCTAGTTTAGCCCAACGTCACATGGCGACGATTAAATTCGATCCTATGGAACGGTCAAGGGTTTTCCAGACACGTGGTTGGTGCTAAATGCCAACGCGGATCGGCCCGACTATGAGCCCCTCTCACCCGCGCGCTTTGAGCTTTTGCTCTACGAGCCCCACCAGGTGGCCTACGCTGTGAAGCTCCTCGATCTCCGCAGTATTGATCCTGATGCCGAAGCGGCTCTCGACGGCCAAGATGATATTGATGTGGGTGAACGAGTCCCAGCCCTCAACATCGGCCGCGGTCGTCGTCAGACTGACTTTAAGGTCAGGTTGATCCAGCATTTCGGCAATAATTTCGTTTATCTGGGCAAGAATCTCGTCATGATTCACCTCATGTACTCCTCGTCAGATTGATGAACGTCGAAAACGGCGTATAGCCCGCTAAGCTCAGCGACCACCTTGATGCGCATTCTTCCGAAGCTATGCACTGGAAACCAAGCTTGTGGTAGTGATCGCGCACCATGCCATTTTTTTTTGTCGAAAGATACTCGCCGACCAATTCGACGGCTCCAAGCCGCCGGGCCTCAGAGGCTACGACATTCATCGTGGCCTCCTCCACCTGGCGACCGAGAACACGGCAACTCATGAGCCACGTGTCGAGGCGCATGGAATCGCCTTGCGGCTTGCCGATCACGATCCCAATGATACCGTTGTCGCCAAATTGATCCAGAAGGCGCAACTGAAGTGTCAGACAACGAGCATCCTGCATGATCGCAAGGATCTCATCCTCCGAGTATCGGCGGGTTGTCAGGTTAAATTGGTTCGTTTTGTTGATGAGCTGGACGATGCGCTGGAGCCCAACATGGTCGAAGGGCTGCCAGCGCAATTCCATGCCGAGGCTTTGGAGATACCCGCCAAGATCCGTTTGCGAGGCGCGCAGCTCGTCGCGAAGTTTGTTTGCTCGGTACTGAACACCGCGATCAAAGTCCTCCCCAGTGAGTTGTAGTGCCTCGAAATAACCCCCATCAGCGAGACAGCGCGCATAGTAGGCGGGATCGTCCGGCATTTCGGGTACGGCGACAGTCGGCAGTTCACGCCGCACGATATTGCGCTCGAACGGGTTATCATCGACGAAGACGAGCGAGTCTATGCCAATATTCAATTGCGCGGCGATCGTCCTCAGGTTGGCAGGCTTATCGTTCCAATTCGCCACAAAACAAGCGATGTGCTCCGACTTCAGAACCATTTCCGGATGCTGCTCGAAGGGGGCCCGAGCATTCTCCGGGTCGTTTTTCGAGCAGACGGCAAGAATAACGCCGCGCCGGCCGAGATCGCGTGCATACTGCTGGAAGTCGAGGTAGGCCTCGCCAATCGCACTGCCTTGTCCCAGCTTGATGCCCTCCAGGCCGTCATCGCCGATCACGCCTCCCCAGAGTGTGTTATCCAAGTCCAACACCAGGCATTTTGATGAGCGCCCGCGTTGGGCAGCAGCCAACCGGGCAACCAGGTCACCATATGCGGGTGCGGCCACCGGAGAAATCTCCTGTTTGGCGCGATGCCACAAAACCGGATCGTGCCATGCGCGCACGCCGTCCTCCAGCATCACCCGATCGAGTGCCAGCATGTCGACGCGGTGCTCGTCGGCCAGCGCGCGCAGACGTGCGTTTAATTGCTCCACGAGCCACGCCCCTGATCCCGGCAAACGATGCTCATTCGAGCCCATCAATGGTCGCTGTACTGGAGCGATCGCCTGTTGGATGATCTGGCCACGAAAGTTGCGTCGCGCGAGTTGCCATGCCGTTGCGACTCTGTCGGCAGCCTGATCCAAAAGGGCGTCGGCATCTCCGCGCGAAATCGTGGGATCAGGATTTCCGAGCAGGTGTTGTGAATGAAACGCTAAGAGCAGAACGTCTGGCTCGTACTGATGCAGCTCGGAGCCGGCATCCTGGAGCTCCTGCAGGTACATACCGTAACTTGCAACGTAAATCTGCAGACGGAGGTTGCGACGCGCCACCGCGACTCGACAGCCAGCAAGCAGATGCTCAGCGGTGGAGGAAGACAAGATTGCCAATTTCAGCGTCGAAATGGAACCATCCGACACAGGGCAGCGCTGCAGGGCCCGGTCAAGCCGGTTCGTCTGCACAAAATCGAGCCTCAAGTTCGCGAGGCGTACCAGATGATCCCAGTCCGGACATTTCTCTGCCGCCTGCTGTCGCAGGCGCTCGCCGATGTCCGGCGCCGTGGGAAGCCAGTATAAATCAACGATGCGCATTCTTGGTGCAGCCGTTACTTGTGTTGCTCGATGTACACGCCAACGCCGGCGATCGGAATGCGGCTAACCCTGAAGGGATTGATGCATCTCTCTCACGATCGGCAGCATCACCTGGAGAGCATCTGCAGTCCTTACAGGCACCAGCGAGCTCGTCTGGTCAGTCGCGAGACGCGGTAACCGTCGAGCAAGTATACGTATGCCTCGTAAGTACGTCTGCATATCAGCGCACAAGATCTCACCCGCGGCCTTCGACATGGCATATTCTGTCATCTCCGCGGGTCGACTCTCCACATATACGGTTGACGGATAGAAAACCTTCATCCCCTGGGGCCGTCGTCGGTGACACGCCTCCACCAAGTCGAGGAAACCCGCCACGTAGAACGCGTTGAATTCCGCGAACCGACGTGAGTCGAACAGGGCGGCCTTACGCCGATAGATGGTGGGTGTCGCGAAGTAATAGACGTGGGTGGGCGCATTTGCGACATCAACTAGTTGCGGTGCCGCAGGCTGTCGCGCATCATAATGCACGACCGTGCACTCGCCGCTCGCTTTGCGAACCTCCGCAGCAACGGCGTCCGCTTCGCTTCTACCACTCGCAAAGGTGAGAACGACGCGTCCGCCTCCGGCGGCAATGAGCTTTGCCGTCAATGCGCCGAGGCCACGAGATCCTCCGATCACCAGTGCAGTTGAAGCAGCGAACTCGCCTGTCGAGATAAGCGGGATTAAGGATTCGATACTCGGTTGCTGGATCGGCGGGATGCGATTGAAGGCGTCGACGAATCCGAACAGGCCGCTTGCACGGACCGCGATGCGAACAAGGTGAAATCGGTCGTCCACCACCTCGACGGAATATTCCAGTTCATTGGTTGTGGCCCGTTCGTCGCAAAATGAGACATCGAGTCCCCTGAAAAGTGAATGGAGGCCCGGAACCACCATGCCGACCAAACAGGACGCGCAGGCCAGGGCGGCAACGCGCCGGGTATCGCAATAGCGAGCCGCGTCGGGAAACATGCTCTCGGCTTCGGAAGGGAGCGTCGCAAACGATAGGCGGCCCGCGCGATCTGCGATCTGGTTCCAGATCAAGTCGATGGGAGTTGCCGGCGGAGCCATCGGTGCGGCCGCCGCCACCGCAATCGGCACCGCGACGTCTTGGCGCTGACCAAAGCTCAGCGAGGCGGTGACAGCCTCCACACCTTCCGCCAAAATCCGCGCTCGCAGCACAGAGTTCGAGAGTTCCAATATCTCAGCATCCACGCGCTCCCCCACGTAGATCACTCCGCGAAAGCTCGCCTTCAGGCCCGCTGCGGACTGCAGCCCTTGATGTGTTTTGGCAATGCAGTCGAGTAGCCACAGCAGCGAATGCATCCCGTGTACGACTGGAGCTCCTGCCTGCGTGCGACGCGCGGCCACCGGGTCCATGTGCATTGGGTTAAAGTCCCCACTTATAGCCGCGAACCGCGCATGGCTGTCAGCATCGAAGGTCCTCGACATAAGCATAATAGGGTTCTACATAAGCCATCGCGGACACATGGCGACGCTTGGATTGTGCACGAAACACCCAAATGGTGGGAAGCCGGCACTCTATGGCACCCGTCATAAGGGGGTGATAGCATTGCAATTGATTATCTACGGAGCACGCGCAACTGCACCCATCTGCGAGACGGACACGAGGCGACGATCGCTCCATCGCTGTCCGTATTCAACGTGCCGACACATAAGATGGGCGGCGTGCTTCGGATAAATCCCGCTCTGTACGTCGCGGTAGTCGCGGTCGCGCTGCTCATCGCGTTCGTGGGAGAGCTTCGGTTCCGAAGTATTTTCGCGTGTCCGGCAAGCGGCTACGGCTCGGATCGCTACCTCGCTCAGTGCGCGGTAGATCACTATGGAGACTACGACGACGGCGCGGTCTGGTACTCGCTCGAACCGAGCATCGGCCCGAACGTCCGCAGCGCTCAGGTGATCTTCATGGGTGACAGCCACCTGCAATGGGCCTTCTCGAGCGCCGCTACTGCAAAATGGTTCGCCTCCGCTCAGGCATCCTACTATTTGTTCGGTTTTGCCTACTGGGAGACCTATCTATTCGAGGAGCGGCTGTTGCAGAGATTCGCGCCGAAGCCCAAGGCATACGTGATCAATCTCGACGGCTTTTTCCTGTCGTCCCCGAGTATGCCTGCGCAGCTGGTGATGAACGGCGGCGACGACGTTCTGCGTCGCTATCAGGACAAGCAATTCCAGCAACGGCTTCACAAAGCTCTTTGTACGCGATTAAGCGGGCTCTGCGGCCACAGATTCGCGTTCTTTCGTTCGCGCGCCACTGGTAGATGGGTGCGAAGCACGGACGTGCTCAATAGAGTAGCAGTGACCGAAGACAACGCCATCGATGAGGCTTCACTGGCGCAGCAGGAGGCGGCCGCACTGCAGTTCGTATCGCGCCTGCCTGTGAATCGGGATTGCGTTATCCTCACGATGGTACCGGCGGTCGGCACCAAGTATGCAACGGCGGCGGCCATCGCCGCGCGGCTGCAGCTGCCCTTTATGGCTCCGCAGATTGCTGGCTTGGCGACGTTCGACGGAACTCACCTCGACACTGCGAGCGCGCAGCGCTGGAGCGAGGCCTTTTTTCAGATTGCTGGCCCGCGCCTGCAGCAGTGTTTGAAGCAGTCTCCAGCGACGGAAACGCAGCTCACCACGCAGGCTGCCCCCGGCAAACGCACAGACCCGGCGCCCGAAAGCGCCCTGTAGCCGGTAGCCGCGTGCTCTTTAACTCCTTCCAATTCATCTTCGCATTCCTGCCCCTTACCCTGCTTGCTTTTTATGTGCTGGGCCGTGTCGCGCGCGGCGCGGCGCTGAACTGGCTGATATTCGCCTCGCTCGGCTTTTACGCATTGTGGCGACCGTTCAACGTCGTGCTGATTGCGCCCTCGATCATCATCAATTTCATTCTCGCGCGCGCGCTCCTGCGGCTGCGCAGCGCCGGCCGCGACCGCACCGCATTTTGGGTATTGGTCTGCGGTATCGCGTTCAACGTCGCATTCCTGGGCTACTTCAAGTACACGAACTTCTTCCTGGGCGCGGCCGATGACATATTTGGCACACATGTGCAGGTCGCGCGCATCGTGCTGCCACTGGCGATTTCGTTCATTACATTTCAGAAGATCGCATTCCTGGTCGACGTTTATGGCGGCCGGGTGGAGTCGTTCACGCTGCGAGAGTACTGTCTCTTCGTGCTGTTCTTCCCGCAGCTAATCGCCGGTCCGATCGTTCACTTCCGTGAGGTCATGCCCCAGTTCCGCAGCGCGTCGTGCCGATTCGACGCCACCGACGCCAGCGTCGCGCTCACGCTGTTCATCTTCGGGCTTTGCAAGAAGGTGCTCCTAGCGGACGGTCTGGCGTCGTTCGTAACGCCGCTTTACGAGCGCGCATGGCACGGGGACGGCCTGTCGCTGTTTCCCGCGTGGATCGCTGCATTCGGGTTCACGCTGCAGATATACTTTGATTTCTCCGGCTATTCGGACATGGCGATTGGACTAGCGCGGTTTTTCGGGATCCGGCTGCCGGCTAATTTCGACTCGCCGCTCAAAGCGGCAAATATCATCGACTTCTGGCTGCGCTGGCACATGACCCTTACTCGGTTCCTCACCGCGTATATCTTCAATCCGCTGACGCTCGCTCTGACCAGGCGGCGGGTTGCACAAGGCAAGGCGGTCATCGGACGTCGCAGTACGACATTCGGTGCATTTGTCAATTTGCTGGCGTTCCCGATCATCTTGACGATGCTTATCTCCGGTCTCTGGCATGGAGCGGGCTATACGTTCCTTTTATGGGGACTTGTCCACGGCATTTTCCTGGCCATGAATCACGGGTGGCGCCTAGCGCGCCCGTTGTGGCTTAAAACGAGCACTCGCTTCGTACACCTGCGGCGCCGTGTAGCTGTGGCACTCACCTATGTGTGCGTCTCAGCCTCGATGGTTTTGTTTCGTTCGCCAACGTTGCCAACGGCAGGCCGCATTTTCTCCGGGATGCTCGGTGTAAACGGAGTCGCCCTACCTGCGAAACTGCATGCACATTTGAGCCCCCTCTTGGCCCGCTTGCACCTGGCGGCAGTCCAAGTGGACGCTGTATGGAGCATTAAGGACTTGATGCACGCGGTCCTCTGGGTGACCGGGTTGTCGGCCGTCGTGCTGCTGCTGCCCAATACGCTGCAGCTTTTGGCCGGTTTTGAGCCGGCTCTTGGGCGCTATAAGGAAGTTGACGAAACTACGCAAGGAATGAGGTACCTGCTGTGGAGACCCTGGCTCCCGTGGGCGATTGTAACGTCCCTTATAGCTGCGCTTGCAATCGGTCAGCTGAGCGGCGGAAGCCAATTTTTGTATTGGCAGTTCTGAGCAACTCACGAATGTGCGCACTGTGACGAGGCGCGTAAAGAGAGTAATAGCCTTTGCTGTACCCCTGGTACTCCTCGGACTCGCCGTGCTAATTGCGTTCGAATTCCGCTGGGGTGCGGTCGTAGTGCTACGCAAGAGCATTGGTATGCTCCCCGAAGTGAGCTGGGCAGATCTCGCAAACATCACACGGTCGGGATCGCATTTTTACCTTCGGCCACTGGCGCGCTCCGGCAACCCATATACATCAGTGGCCAATCCTTACGTGGAGAATGAGGATGGGAGGCGCGGTGAGCAGCTGTTTGCATATCATTGCACGAGGTGCCACGGCCCCGATGCGAAGGGCGGATTGGGTCCAGCACTGGTCGACCGCTCGTTCACTCACGGTGACAGCGACTGGGCAGTCTATCGAACAATCACCCAGGGCGTGCCGGGAACTGCCATGCAAGGCGGGTTCATAGAAGGCGCAGATGTGTGGCGCGTCATTGGATATCTGCGGCGGCTAGATCAGTCGAGGAGCGCGCAACCAGAGAGTGCCCCCGGCGCTGCCGAGGTCGCGCGCGATGCCGCACCGGAGGTCCCCTATCCGAGGCTGCTTCAGTCCTCAAGCGGAACGGGTGAGTGGTTGCTCCCGGGAGGATCTTACGACGGACGAAGGTTTGCGAGGGATACGCAGATCAACGTCGGCAATGTAGCAAGGCTCAACGTAAATTGGGTTCACCAATTCTCCGCGACGGAGTGGCTCAAGGATGGATCCAACCAGTCCGTTCCGGTTGTGGTCGGCGATTACATGTATGTGACAGTATCGTCCGGAGGCGTGTATGCACTTGATCCGAGATCCGGCGAGCAGATCTGGCGCTACAGCCGGCCTGTCCCAGCCGATTTTCGATCGTGCTGTCTGCCCGCCAATCGGGGAGTCGCGGTGCTTGGGAGACGCGTCTACTTTGGCACGATGGATGCCCATCTGATCGCGCTCGACTCCACGACGGGCAAAGTGCAGTGGGATCAAAAGGTGGAAGAGTACACGGCAGGCTACAGCATCACTTCGGCGCCGCTTCCTATCAACGATTTGATCATCACTGGAGTCGCAGGTGGGGAATTTCCTACACGCGGTTTCATCGCAGCATACGATGCCGCAACGGGTGCGCTACGATGGCGCTTCAAGACGATTCCGGAACCTGGCGAACCCGGCCACGAGACGTGGGGCGGCGAATCGTGGAAGACCGGTGGAGCGCCCACTTGGGGCGCCGGTACCTATGATCCTGAGCTGGGATTGCTCTACTGGGGAGTGGGTGCGGCTGCGCCGGATTTTGCCGCATCACTTCGTCCAGGAGACAACCTGTACTCGAACAGCCTGATCGCGCTCAATGCGGCCACCGGTAAACTGATCTGGTATTTTCAATTTCTTCCGGCTGACGATCATGATTGGGACTCGATCCAAACGCCCTCGCTTATCGACGTTCGGGACAATGGCGGTGATGAGAAGCTTCTGGGAGTCGCCAACAGGGGCGGTTTCTTCTACCTACTTGATCGGCGCACCGGCCGCTTCATTCATGGCGCACCTTTTGTGCAGCAAACTTGGGCCGTCGGGTTGTCCTCCTCGGGGAGGCCGATTCGGGCCGCAAATTCCTCTCCAAGCGTACACGGAACGCTCCTGCGCCCGAGTTGGTATGGCGCAACGAATTGGTGGCCATCGGCGTTCAGCCCGCAAACGGGCCTATACTACGTCGACGCGGAAGAGGGAGCCGGCTTGTTCCTTCTGAACAGTTTAGTTAAGCCAAAGCCCGGCCTGAGATACACCGGTGGCGAAGGCAGCCTCAGCGATTTCTCCAGTTGGGTGAAAGCGATTGACCCGCTAACCGGCGCGGTACGCTGGGAACGGCGAAACTCGACCACGTCGTTTGCCCCTCGAGGGGGCCTGCTTGCAACTGCGGGAGGTTTGCTGTTCGGCTCGGATGGAACACGGCTCTACGCCCTTGACGCCGCGAGCGGCCGTGAGCTGTGGTCATTCAACACCGGGGGACACATCAGCGCCGCCCCCATGTCATTCGAATTAAGCGGGCGGCAGTTCATCGCAGTCGTCGCCGGTCAGGATGTCGTCACCTTCGCTCTACCGCCGCCTTGATGGGCCGTTACTTTACCTCCAAGTTCGCGGGCGCCTAAGGAGCCGAATCCGCTTTCGAGCCTATTGTTCCCGCACAGTTTGCCCACCAGCAATTATTGGCGGCGATGAAATTCTGAAGCGCCTGCCATTTTGGAGGCGCGTTGGATAGGGGACTTAGCGTGTCCCACAAGGACTCGAGTACTCCCCACTCACCCCATTCGCTTGGTTTATAGATGTCACCGTAAACCGTGTAGACCTCTCCTCCATTCGACCGCCAATTGTTCAACGCCGTGGTGTAGGCGGCTCCCATTCTCGGATCACGGTTGGCCGCGATATATAAATTCTTGATCGCGCCGGTCGGATCAGATGTATGACTTGACACCAAGGTTTGCCCACCTTCGTACGCAATGAAGGGGAGGTTGTAAGGCGCCAGCGCTCTCCGATAAGCAGCTTCCCAGCTCGACGTGGTTTGCAAGTCGCCGCCGTTGATTGCTGCAAACAATTGAGCAAGACCACCGTCGGGTGCCGTTGTCCAAGAGGTTTGAGCTTGAACGTAGGCAAAGTATGGTCCAATGGCAACCACGCCGATTCCGTGAGCGGAGCACGGCGCATGACCAGTTCCCGTCCACAACGAGCAGTTCAATGCATCGGTCGCCGTAGTGGGAATGTCCGAAAACGCCCCCATCACACAAACGACGCGTGAAGCGTCCGCTCCCCAAACCGACTTCCAGATGTCGCAGGTCTGGGCAACCCGCATCCCGTACCAATTGAGCGTGAAATCGGAATTTGACGGTGCACTTGGCCACTTCGCGTTGCCTTGGGCCTTTGCGTAGGCATTCTGCGGATAGCTCGTATTCCACACCTCATTACTGTACTCGACGTAGGCTTTCTGGGCGGATCCCAACATGGCATGCGCTAATGTCGCCATTTGCGTAATATAGTCATCGCTGGCCATATGCGGAATATTAAGCCAACAGTCCGCGCCGACCGCGTTGCAAGCCATGATCAGCGCTTCTATCGGCGTACCGCTGGGACCACCCCAGCCAGCATCACCTAGCTGAGGGCGCTGCGCCCAATTCGTCAACAGTGCACCATTGTCGTCGATTTCGAGCCACTGCATGCCGCGCAATAAACGAAAATTCTGCATCAGATTTACGAACACGGGGTTGAAGACTGCCCCAGAGTTGAGCAGGCTTTCGTTCTGAGCTTGGACGAGTCGGATGTTGCGAAGATAGTTACCGGTATGCTTCGGATCCGTGGCCGTTATTTGTAAATCGATACCCCCGCCGTACGTTGGTGTCGCGACATTGAATACGCAGCGACCCGGAGTGCATCTCACAAGCTGAGCATCGTTGTGAAAAGCCAGGGATCCCTCGCCGTCATACAGCACGACATACTGGCCGGCCGGATAACTGGGACCGGTGCCCGCATTGGACTGCCCAAGGTTAAAAAGCAAGAGAACGCCCAGGCTATCGAACGGAGCCTGGTTCGGATCCGATAAACTCGGCTTTAGCGTGGTTGGATAGCCATTGGTATCCGTTTGTATGTAAGCATACTCTCGCGTATCGAAGACGCTCGAAGAGTTGCGATGTGTTTGCCAACTTTGAGGATTTGTCTTCGAAATCCAGCTGGTTTTGAAAATATTTAGGAACGGCTGTTCCGGCGAGTAAACTCGGACGTTCATCAAATTCATGCCGAGCGGCGATCGGGCATTTCCGGCCGTGGCGGCTGAGGCAGCGTTCGACATGAACAGCGCGCTCCCAATCGCGGCCAAACCGAACTGGAAGCCGCGAAGAGTCATGGCGCGACTACGACGATACGACCGTTGGTCGACTCAAGGTCCGGGAACAGGCCGCGTTGACAATTGAGCCAGGCCGCCGGCCGCATCAGGTCTTCGTTCCGTGTAGGGGCGGCGCGAATGGATTTCGGTAGCGACCCACCATTTGGCGAGCGAGCAGGTATAGAACAGGTGGCTGGTGCACAATATAACGGTGCCAACGTTGGCGCGGCTCGCGCAATAAGCGATACAGCCACTCGAGACCCGCATTGGTGATCCACGTGGGTGGTCGCTTTAAACTTTCGGCCTCGTAATCGATCGTGCCGCCAAGCGGGAGAAAGAGCTTAATGTCCTTCAGCCTATCCCGATACTTGAAAACAAACTTCTCTTGACGGCCCGCACCAAGCCCGATAACGAGGACCGTAGCCCGTGACTCGTTGATCTGCCCGATCAGCCGTTCCACCTCATCCGGTCGACATTCATAGTCCTTTGAGGGCGAACTTGTCCCCACGACCATTTCTCGGCCCACCTTCTCATTAACCTTTCGCCGCGCGATCTCGGCGACCCCGGGCGCGCCCCCGCAAATGAAGACCTTGACGGCGAGATCATCTTTGTAGCGCCAGTAAAACCGGGGGAAGTAATCGGAACCAGACACCCGCTCCCTCACGGGGGTGCCCAACAGTCTCGCTGCAACCGTGAGGATCTGACTATCACAGGTAACAACATCGAACTTCGGCAACAGCTGGTAAAATTCCCTGTCCCTTTGCAGCTTCATGATCATGTCAACATGCAACGTCAACATCACTCCTTGCCGAAATGTCTCGACAAGTTCCTCCATAGTGACGTCATCTACGTCCACGTTCAGAAGTCTCACCTTCCGACGCAATATGGCGATCCTCTCGTATCATTATCTGCAGTAAACTTTGACAAAATTCCCGCCTCATCGAGCCCCGCGCTCCCACTCATCGGAACCCGTCCGGAAAATCCGCACCTTGCGGCCCGACCAAGCATACCCCAGATTGTCAATGAGCGCTTCAGCCCACGTTGGTCATGTTCGAGGCCGTAAGCTCATCCGGCGTAGGCAGCGTGATCGATGTGTCTCGTGCATTGCTGAGGATATAAGTAAGTCAACGGATTCACTTGGTTGGCCTTGCAGGCCTCGACCAGCGAGTATTAGATCGCAGCCGGATCTCCCGCGCGACGAACAGGAACGCTATTCTCCTGACCGCCACTGAGCGCTTGCTGCGCTCGGCGAAATTGTTCGACGCCTCCAGGCGTCCAGCCTTCGTAGAGTCCGTCAGCGCTACCCAGTGCTTCAGGGAATAGTCGACAGCGATGTCAAAGGTATCCTTGGGCAACACGGCGTCAATGGGCAGATCCTCGGTAACGAACAAGCGATCCGTCTCACCAAAGAGCTCGCACCTGAATGGCTCCGTGAGATGTCCCTCAGCGGCATTAGGCAGCAGGATGCGGAATTTTTTGCAATGCTCAGGCCTGCGCCAACGCAAACGTCGCCGCGATCAACTGACAGTCAGTTGATCGATCAACTGTTTCGTTTCGGCAATGTTACGGCGACTGGATGCCCCAAAGACGATCGATGCGATTTTAGGATACTTGCAAACGTATTCCAATCCAGCTTTGGCCGGAACGGCGCCGCTTGCAAAGACCGACATTGCAATGAGGCGGCAATTGCCGGCCGTGATCATGTCCTCGTACGCCTTCATTCCGCCGCACATCCGGAAACCAATCTTGTTGATGTTGGCGCAGATGATCGGGTTCTTGATTCCGACTTTTTCGAGCCGTTGCAGCAGCATTGGCGCGTTCATCGTGATGAAGCCCGGCTCGGCGTTGTAGTTGTCGCGCACGCATTTCGCGAATATGGTGAAAGCTTCATCAAAGCCCAGACCGAGCAGAAAATCTGTCGCGACATTTTGTAAGAAAATTACCGGCGTATCCAAATCCGTAAACATCTTCATCTCTGCATCGATCAACAGACTTGCGAGGACTTCAATGTCTTTGTTCGCGAGCGCCAGGCCACCTTGAAGAAGTGCGCCCAATGCATTGCCTTCGGGAAGAAAACTGCGTAGCGCTCCGGCGATACCCAACTCGGCCGCGGCATTGGCATACTTGTAAGCATATGGCATGCAAGGATAAAACTTATAGCCCGGATAGTTGGCGCGATTGGTGCGAAAATGATCACAAATCTCAGAGACGCGGTCATGCGTCGTGCACATGAACGTCTTAATCCCTTCGGCATAGGCGGCGTCGAGCACATCAATCACGGCGGAAATATTCTGGAACCGCATGGCTTGCGCCCGCGCTTTCTCCTCGGACATGTGATTCACGCCGAAGAATTGGTTGTCTCCAAATAAGACTCTGTCCATTGGCTCGCTCATAATTTATCGAGGATCGCGCGAACCAACGACTTCGACCGCCGAGGCTTCAAGATACCTAGCGGTGTTGTCTCTCGTTGTCCAGCCTTTTTCGATTCGATAAGCGTTCGAGGCTTCGCGGCGTCTTCGCGTATCTTGCTGGCAACCAACGATGCGTCGCTGGCGGTGCGAAAATTGCTCAGCGGCTTGTCGCCTGATTTCACGCATTGCGCGAAATGATGGATCTGTGCCGAGTATTCTTCGCCGCGCATATAGAACCAAACAGGGGGGGTCAATTCAGTCGTGTAGCGTTCGTTCCACCCTGGAGCGTAAGCATCGAGAGCCCGCGGCAACGAGCGAAGATACACTTGAAGTGCCTGCCGGTCTACGTTGAGGCGACCGTTTGTTCCCCAAATGCTCACATTGACCGACATCTTCCGAAAACTTTCATCGCTCCAGTTTGTAGCCAATTGGCCCGAGAATCCCTCGGTAAATTCAAAATCAGCGTAGATCTCGTCATCAACGTCGCGGGAAAACACACTGTTCAGCACCGTTCCCGAGACACTGGCCGGCCGCCCAACCAGGTAATTCATCAGATCGATCGCGTGACAAGCATAATCGTATAGACACCCGCCGCCTTCAGTTTTCTTGGAGCGCCAGGTGGCGCCTGTGGCACGCAATACCACGGGACCGTAGGCCTCGACCCGCAAGTGGTGAAGATCGCCGATAATTCTTGCGTCGAGGACACGCTTGGCCTCATTGAATGCGGCGACGAACCGATAGTGATACCCAACCTGATTCACGAGTCGCTTACCCTCCGCGAGGTCAGCGAGTCGATACCCAACCTCGGGATCAAGAGCAAACGGCTTTTCACAGAATACATGAAGGCCCCGGTCCAAGGCTGCTTCGACCAACTCTGCGTGATATCGCGAAGGAGTCGCGACGAATACGCAATCTAGCTCTTCGTCCGACAGCATTTTTTTGTAATCCGTGTAGGTACGAATTCCGGTGTACTTCGACAGTACGTCTAAGATGTACGCGGAAGTGTCGCACACCGATTTGAGCTGAATTTCTGGATGGGCGTTGATGATGGACTGATGCGATAGCCCCATCTTCCCGAGCCCAATAACCCCGACTTTAAGCACGCTAGGCTCCATCTACTTGGGTGGCGAATCGCACACTCTATCAGTCAATCGTGCCCCAAAGCCGGCCAGCTTAACGGAATCCAATTTCCTCGGGACTTTTGCTCGATGGACTTATGAGTTTCGCAGATTTTACCGTGATTCCGCTGGTACTACCAGAAATTGCGGTGGTCGCGGGTTGGCATGCGCTAACTAGGTGCATAGATCAATTACAGTCATTTCTCGCCGTCCCTCTTCGAGCGAACCCAATTCAATTGCCGAGCGACAAGAAATCGCGCGTACAGAGGTATCTTGACGATTGCGTAGAAGAACGCAAAAGTGAGGTCAGAGAGTGAAACAACATGCCGGCCATAATGGTGCCACGATAGAAACACTGAGACTGCGATTAAGCTCGCCGAAGCGCTCGCAATTAAGACCGGCGTTGGGGAATTCGTTGCAAAAAGCACCAGCGCGCCAGCAATCCATACCACACCGTTCAACAGCGATAGAAGGGCCAACGGCGGTACACTGAGATCCAAGGCCATCGCCATGATTTTCACATCCATATTCAATATGCCGGTTGTCAGCAGGCGCAGCGCATCGCTCAATATGACATCGATGTGACCATGTTCCCAGCGGGTGCGTTGGCTTTGGCTTCCCTCACTTGTCGCCGCCAAGGTGCTGGTGAGGAGAGCCTCGGGACAAAATAACGGCGGACTACCGGTTCGTGCCACCTCGATCCCTATTTTTAGGTCCTCGACGATGTGACCCGTTGCGAGCGAGGCGTTACTGATGCATGCCCATGGAAACGCCATACCTGTTCCCGCCAACTGACACGGCAGGCCCAATCGGTGCAGACCCGTCGGCCGCACTTGAGCCTTAACCACAAAAGCAAACTCGGCGATACGCGTCCTGAGGCTAGCGCCCTTCGGGCCGCGCATCAAATGCAAGCCTTGCACCGGCCGTTTGGATGCCACGCAGAGGCGCACTAGCGTATCGATTGAGCCGGCCGCGACCAAACAATCCGCATCGATAATCACGACGACTTCCGGTGGGTCCCGCTCGAGATACCGTACGCCGAAGTCGAGCGCGTATCCTTTGCCGCGCCGCTCTGGGTCGCTGCGGACAACGACTTCGGCACCTTCCGAACCGGCGATCGCGGCCGTGCCGTCCGAGCAGTTGTCGGCAACCACAACCAGCCGGTCTGAACTCACGAGTTGGGGGACAATCGACTGCAACGAGGCCGTAATCACCAGCGCCTCGTTGTGCGCTGGCATCAATACGGCTGTTCGGCGCCGTTCGCGGTCGATCGGGAAAGATGCGCCGATTCGCCTCAACGAGAAGGCCACTTCGACAAACAGGACAATCGCCGGTACGAGGAGAAGCGCGGCGGTGAAGCTCGTCACGAATATCATGAAACTTCTCACGCTCTTAATCTCGTTCGCGCAGCGTATGGCGGCCCAGTCCTTAGGCGAACGTACACGACGATCCCTTCCCCAGCGCTTTATCCCGCATTCCCTGTTGTCGCATGCGGCCAAGGTGCGCGTACGCGGCCGCAAGTGCCGCCAAAGTGTAAAACAATCTCTCGACCGCCCCACCGAAGCTGCCGTCAAATATCATGACGAGCGTGCCGACGATGCAGGCGGCCAAGCTCGCACCCGCCGCACCGAAATCGGCATCCGTCTCATACGTCCGTTTACTCCATGCCAACGTCTTGAACAAACCCATCAAGATAACGCTGAGGAAAAGGCCTAGTCCCACGAGGCCGCTAGCCAGCACCACTTGTACATAAGTATTGACAACATCAATAATGCCTTCGCCTTGCCGGAGGTCCTGCATTTTCAAGATCGCATATTGATCGCCGAACATCGGATTTTGCTGAATGACTTCGAAAGCACGGTCGAGCAATCGGTGCCGATATATGACTGATTCGTCCGCTGACGAGGCGCTGAATGAAGGCAGCAAGATTGCAATTCTGTCACCGATGGGGGTAAAGGAAATTATTAGCGCGACGATCAGGGCACCGCCGCCGGCCTTCATAAGCGCGGACATAGTTCGAGGGCGGAAGAAATAAAATGCAAAGAAGATCAATGCCGCTCCTAACCAGGGTCCGCGGGAGTACGTCGCGATCAAACCCAGCAACAGCAAGATGGTAACGCCAAATCGATAACGTGCGGAGGGCACCCGAGATTGCAAACAGAACCAGAAGCCCAAGGCAATCGCGAGAACATACCCCAAGGTCAATGGGTGCCCCGCGGATGCCATTGCCCGGACAGTGTCGCCGCGAAAGTAGTACAAACTAAAGTTGACGATGTAACCCCATCGTGATGCCAACTCGTTGAACAGCAACCAATGGCGCACGCCTTCAAAAATTGCGAGAGCCGCCATCAACGCGCAAGCAAGGCAGAACGACGCCATGTCCTCAAGGAGCAGGCGACGGCTCGAAGCCGAACGGCTGATGACGAAATACGGTATATAGACGCCCACGTAGAAAACGAACGCGCGGCGTAGATCATCGGTGACAGTAGAGCGATTGAGCACCTCGCGTGCCACTTCCGGATGAAGATACAAGACCGCGCTCAACAGTCCATAGGCCAGGAGGGAAATGTCCATCCACTCCAATCTGCAAATTCCGGCGCGATCCTTCGACATTCTGAGACGCAACGCGGCCGGTATCATGACGCAAAAGGATAGAAGCAAGTAGTGATCAATATCGAAGAGCCGGGACAATCCCACCATCGGTATCGAAAACGAAATCGGCGGAATGACCTGCAGCAGCAAGAGATAAACGGCGCCCGGGTTCGAGTCCCTGCGACCCACGACGATGAGGATCGGGATCGCGATCGCCGCGTACAGCCAGAAGCTCGGGCAAATGAACGCTGCAGCCGTCAATGCGTACCAAGAATTGCGGCGCCGAGAATAATCTTCCGCGGTGCTGAAGGTTAGGGTAACGGGACGCGCCAACCTAAACACTGCAGCCGCAATGACTAGAATGACGACCAGCTCTTTAAGACTAACCGCCACGTTGGTCCGTCGATTTCGATCCCCAATGGCGGAATCGCGACGCGTAATTGCAACCGTATGCGGCCGACATCACGCGGGCGGGCTTATCGCTAAAGCCGCTGCCAAATTAGAAACCTCTCTTAATAGCCCGAATGAGGATGGGCGGCAAGAAATCCTTCGCGATTCCACGCACCCGCTGATTGAACGTCAGTCGAAACTCATTCTTTTCGCGGGCTTTAAAAATGGTCGAATGCTCCCCGGAAATCTCTTCGGCCGGCCGCCCGTTGCTAAAATAGTAGAGAGCCAGGGATTTTCGCGACATCCCGTCTGGGCATGTCAACGGATCAGGGTGGCCGTGAAAGGTAAAATCCGTTGTCCCGAAGATCATTACACGATTGAACAACGGCAAGACCCTGGTTTCGCAGCGCGTCACGTCTCTGTCCCAGAGCTGCAAATGCCCACCGTATTCTTCGCGCCAATCCTTGTTCAAATAAAGGAGCAGATTGAGCCGCCGATCGATTCCAAAATCGCGATGTTTGTTGAAGTCGGCGTGCACACCGAGCTTGCCGCCACGCACAATCTGGTGCAAACCGCCGCCCTCGAATCGAGGATCTGGAATTAGGTTATCGACTCCCGTGACCACGCTCAGAAACTCTAGAAATGTTGCAGAATTTAGGTGATACAGCAAAAGCCGGGTTGCATTGCCGAACGAAGCCTCCGTCGAGGAGGCCAATTTCATCTCCCGCGGATTGTCGAATTTTTGCCACCTTATGGCGTCGGGCCTGGGAAACTCTTCCAGAATCAATTCAAGGAGCGCCGGATCGAAAAAATTGTCAAGCACGATGTGCGGGAACGGTTTCGCGGAAACGTAATCCGCGTGCGCGGTTTGAGCCAAGGCGTCCATGCGCTTCAGCGGCAGAAACGATTCGATGGTCAATTCCGTCAAAGCTTGCATTCGGACACCGTATGATAATCAACCGCCGACAAGCATTTTAACAGAACTGATCTCAGTTCCCTAAGCGATTGCCCCCTGATATGTCAAGAGGTTTCGTCGGCGCCGATGTGCGCACATCACATCTTTACTCAGATAATCTGCTGTTTGCGCCGGAATTGGGCAGCCGGCGGGACCTGTTGTACCACGCCGCTGTTTGTCTCAATCCCTCCTCGAGCGGAGTCCAGCGCAGACCGAGATTAACCTCGGCGAGGCCTACGTTCAATTTGATCTCCTGCCGGAACAATCGAATCATCGATGGTGGAATTGCCTGCGGCATTAGACGCGCCAAACGTGGCGCAAACTTCCCTAGGAGAATTTCGGCGAGTTTTTGCGGCGGAGCAAAGATTTTGGATTCGATTTGCAGTGTGCGCTCGCCGATACGTGCCAGTGGCACCGCGCCAAGGGCCTTTGCGTAATCTGCAAGGTATTCGTTCCATGTTGGAGGATCTGGTAAGGCAAGATTTAAGATCTTCCCTCCGACATTTGGCGACCGAAGCGCCCGAAGAATGGCTTCTACCATGTCGTCGATGTATACCAGATTGCAATAACCATCGCCGGCCTCCCCCAGGTCTCCTAGGCGACGGGCATAGAGCATCTGCGCGATTCGCGCGCTCCAATGGGCGCCATTTGGTCCATAAACAATTCCGGGGCGAAGGATGACGATCGAAGGATTTGCGGCAGCGAGCCGCTCTGATTCGAGTTTGGCGGATCCATAAGTGCTAAGCTCGCCGACAGGCGTAGCGGTCTCGTCGACATCTCCTACCGCGGCGCCGTACACCTCGATACTGCTAAGATGCACGATGCGTGGTTGTTGCGGCATACTCCTGGACACTTCGAATAGTACGCGCGCACTGGTTCGAATGGTCGCGCTGTTGCCTAAAACACAATTGACCACACTCGTAACGCCGTCCATCGCGGAGCGTACTTGCCTGGCGTCATTCGCATCGAGCCGCACGCCTCTAGGCTGGTCAGCGGAGACAGGGGGGAGCGCGCGTCGGCTCGCTGAAATGGGCACCGCCCAATCGCTCGCTGCTAGCGCTTTGACTACTCGGCTTCCGATGAAGCCGCTCGCACCCAATACCAATACAATCTGTTTCATTCGTTGCCAGCCAACGTTGGTTCGGGATCGCTTGTGGTGACCTTCACCGTCGCAACTGACCATGAACGTGCGCCGCGAGACGCAGCGCCAACGCGACCACGGTCAGCGTTGGGTTGGCTTGACTGGAGGTCGGAAAGGTCGCGGAACTGACGATATAGAGGTTGTCGATCCCGTGAACACGACAGTCGGCATTGACCACGCTCGATCGTGGATTGCTGCCCATGCGCGCGGTGCCGATATGGTGGCCGCCATAGGCACCGTAACGTGTCATCTCTGCTTCAACCGTGACCGGATCGTAATCGAATCTGCCGACGCCGGAGCGGCGAATGTCGCCGGCTAGCAAAGCCAGCGTTCGGGTTACAGTATCGACGTCACCAGCAGTATATCGCCAATCGACCTTGAGACGCGCCATACCCAACGAGTCGATCTCGTCGCTCAGGCTCACGCGACTTTCCGGATTGGGTTGCTGCTCGGCATGAAAATCCAGGCTGTAGAGATTAGCTTTGGACCGGATGATGACGGAGGGGTATTTGCGCTCCGCAAGCAAACGATCACGCAGCATGTGCCAGGAGAACTCGGCCGCCTCGAAGGGTCCCGTCACGACATTGCGAAGGTGTCCCACCCAGCTTCTAAAAGTCGCATGGTCGTCTCCATACAGGCGCTTTCCATACTCGTAGGGAATAAAAGACTTCGCCAAATACAAAAACGACAGCACAGCATTGCGGTGCGAGGGATCCGTGATGCGCGGGTGATGCAGGCGCGCGACGAAATTGCCGAGTTGCTGTGAGCGTTGCACCTCTTCGCGCAGCGCCAGACGGCGGCGGCAGTAGATACCCTCCTCGGATATCTCGTATCCATGGTGCACGCGGTCGAGAGCGCCATCGATGCGGATTCGGCCTAAGGTGCCGGCGATGTGGCACATGTAGTAGCGACCGACCACATCGTGCTGATTTCCGATACCCCGCGGATGCACATCACGGTTCACCAACAGCAGCCGTGCGACTTCGAGGCCTCCCGTAGCGAGTACGAATTTTTTTGCGGTTACGCTGAATCGCTTTCCCTGCAGGTTTTGTACAGTGAGCTGCGCGACATGTTTGCCGCTTTCGTTAAGTTCGATCTTCGTCACGTTCGCATGCAATAGTACGCGCAGCTTAGGTGCGCTCGACAGCTTGTGCAGATAACGCCGGCCGAAATCGGTCGGACAACTGAAGCGTTCAAGAGTGTCAGTAGTGAAATGGGCACTCTCGAAGCCCGCGAGCATCGGCGGTAGCGGCTGCCTGAAGGCTTCGCCGGCACGGTAGCTGAAGTCTCCGGCCTCGCACAACCGATTGGCACCTTCATAAAAGGGCCGCAATTCACTACGTTCAATCGGCCAGCCGCTGTGAGGAATATAGTTTCGGTGCTCGAAATCGATCTCGTCAAAGGGCACGCAGCGACCTCCCCAGATGGTGGTGGTGCCACCGAACATGCGCTGCCGATACTTAATGAGTGGACTGTGCAAGCGCTCATCGAGGACCGAACCGGCGTACAGGTCCTGGGTCGCGGATTCCGGAGAAAGTCCACCAGCCTCGAGCAACAGCACATCCAGACCACAGTCAATCAGTTTCCTTGCCATCGTAATGCCGGCGGCTCCGGCGCCAACGATGCACAGTTCGCAGCACAACGCTGTCTCATTCGGTAATTCATTTGATTCAAGTAGCAAGCGGGGACGGATCCTTCAAAAAACGGGGCCACGATCCGGTTGCGCGGGCTTGCCGAAACGAGTCGGCGAGCTTAACCCTTGGCATCGACCGAATGGCGATCGAGAATGTGTGCACGGGCGGCGTCGCAGATGATTCGCAGCTCATCGGTGGAACACGTCAGGAAGTCTTTCACGGCCACCGTGAGCGCATCGACGCTGCGGGCTGGAAACAACAATCCGGCCGTACCGAGGCCGAGGCTTGCCGCGACACGACTCAGGATACGACCGGCGGGCTTCAATAGTCGCCACCAGCAACACTGTGTCTAGCGATGATTCGCGATCTCGGCGCGGGAGTATCCCTATTCTGGCGCCGCAACACGCTGTAACGCAACAGATCCCTGACGTAATATGGAACCGCTTTATGGCGCCGAAATTGCAGCATTCGCTTTAGCGATCCAAGCAAATGAGCGGCGACCGCCGCTAAGTCGATTGTCATCGCCCGGACGATTCCAAACGTCACCACGAAATACCGCCGCCGCGACTCGAACCAATAGGCCGGCAATCTTTTGGGTCTGCCGGAAAGATCCGTTGCAGAACTGATTTTCCCGCCGATATGCATCACGCGGCTCTCCGCCATATACCATGTAGCGAAACCTGCCCTCTTCGCACGCCAACAGAAATCGGTCTCCTCGAAATATAAAAAGTAATTCTCATCCAGACCGCCGATTGCAGCGAACACCTCGGGCCTGATCAGCATCGAAGCACCGCAAATCCAGTCGACCGGTTCGTTCCTCCCGGTCATCCGTCTGACCGTCATCCAAGGCTTCAGTAATCGGCTAATGAGCCCGAATGCGAGTCCATGCTCCACTTCGCTGATCAGGTTTGGAAAGCGAAACGCGATCGCATCGTCGCTGCCGTCGGGATTCTCGAAGATTCCGCCGGCGATTCCGGCCTCAGAATGGGTCTGTAGGAAGTTCACCAAGGACAGGATCGCACCGGGACGCACCTGCGTATCCGGATTCAATAGATAAACGTAGTCAGGGGTCGCTTTGGCATACGCGGTTTCGATACCGAGATTGTTTCCGTAGGCAAAGCCGCCATTGGTCGGCGCGGCCACGAGGGTGACCCAAGAGGACCAATCGTGGGCTTCGACCTCTTGCAAAAGCTGCGGCAAATCTCCCGACGCATTGTCGACGACAATCACTCGCACGCGAAGTTCCAATGTCACACGTTCGGCAACCAGCGACCTGAGGCACTCGATCGTAAGCTTCGCGCACTTGTACGTGACGATAATGACGGCAATATCAAGGGGGCGCGTCGGGCCGTCGATGCGTGGCAATCCTGATCGAGGGTAATCTCGATCGTAGGAGAAACCTGCGGTGCTAGGAACGGATGTCATCAGAGCTTTCGTGACTCATATGCCGCATTCGTCCCGATCAGGCGCTAGCAAAGATAGCCACTCCGTTCTCCCCCGTATCCGTTTCCCAGCTCAGTTGCTGTTGAAAGGGCTAGTTTGATAATGGGCTCGCGCGTATGGTACCGAACTAACCCTATCCTACCTCGGCTCATTGCGGGCTGCCGATCAAATATGGGTTAAGTTCAAGCAAACAGGATTTGCGGCATCAACATTCCAATACAACCAGAAATGTTACGTCACACTCCCAACCCATTAAGTTCACATTCGCTGCTTACATGATTTGGCGAGGCAAGATATTGGCCGCACAGGCGAACACCGTTTGTTTGTGTCGTCGGCCGACGACCATGGCGGCCGCGGAACAAGTGGACGCTTTCTCCTAAGATGACGCAGGTTTCACCCGCGGCAACCACACCTTCCGGCTTCCGGCTCGGTTTGCCTGCTCGCCTGGGCTTTCTGATCGCCTTATTTCTTGCTGAGAAGATCTTTCTCAATCGATTTGTCGATTTCGGACGTGCAGATACCGCGCAAGGGCTCGGCTCTTTCGTACGTGAATTTCAGCATTGGGGCTTTCGATTCTTGGTTGCCTTGGTGGCAGCCATCGCGCTTTTCGCGTATGTCCGCGAAGCTCAGAAACTGATATCCGCCAAAGCAGCCATACGCGCTGCTTCGTTCCGAGTTGGCTGGGCGCTACTGCATCTTCTGCTGATCGCCTGCCTTGTACCTTTAACCTTACAGTTATTCCCTGACGGGGCCGCAAGACTGCCATTTGCGACGGTAGTAGCGCTTTGGTTATTGCTGTCGCTGGGAGCAGTGATCTGCGCATTCTTGGCCATGGCGCCCCGGCGGCTTTGGCTGGACGCTGGACGGTCTCTCGGAATCATCTGGCTTTATGCCGCGGTGGCTGCTTTGCTTGGAGCCAGCGCCATGCAGTTAAGCCAGCGCTTGTGGGCGCCGACAACGGCTATAACCTTCGATTTGGTCCGGCTCTTGCTATTGCGATTTATCCCGACGCTGCAGGCTGATGCCGCGACGCGGGTGCTGAGTACAGATCACTTTGCCGTGGAGATCTCCGAGGTTTGTTCGGGTCTAGAAGGCATGGGTCTAATCTTGGCCTTCACTGTGGCGTGGCTGATCTACTTTCGACGCGAATATATTTTCCCGCGCTCGTTGTTGCTGATTCCCGCCGGATTGCTGATGATTTTCTCGCTCAACATTTTGCGAATTGCCGCGCTCGTGCTAATCGGAGACGCCGGATATCCTGACGTCGCAGAATACGGCTTCCATTCGCAAGCTGGTTGGATCGCATTTACGGCCGTGGCCTGCGCTCTAGTGTTTTTCAGCCGGCGTAGCCTGTGGCTGACGCGAAATGCCGTCGTTTCCGCGACTGACAACCCAGTAGCAACCTTCCTCATGCCCCTTTTGGCAATCCTTGCGGCGGGCGCACTATCCCGCGCAGTGTCGGGAGGCTTTGAGAGCTTTTATGCGCTGCGCTTGATCGCGGGCCTAGTTTTTCTCGCGCGTTATCGGCGGAGGCTGGCCGCAATCGACTGGCGATGGAGTTGGCGCGGCCCCACCGTGGGTCTATTGGTATTTCTGATTTGGATCTTAGTCGCGCATTTTATGACGTCGCAAGCTGCGATGCCGGGTCAATTGTCGGCGTTTTCGCCGGTGCTGCGCGGGACTTGGATCCTGTGTCGGTGTGCAGCTTCGGTTCTGGTAATCCCACTTGCCGAGGAACTCGCCTATCGCGGCTATTTGATGCGCCGCTTGGTCAGCCCTGACTTTGAATCCGTACCATACCGCTCGGTTGGTTGGCTAGCGCTCACTGTCGCGGCAACAATCTTCGGGTTCGCGCATGGCTTGATGTGGCTGCCCGGGATTGCTGCTGGGATGGCGTTCGGCATCCTCGTGATACGTCGCGGCTCCATTGGTGAAGCCGTTGCCGCGCACATCACCGCCAATGCGTTAGTTGCGGCAACTGTCCTAGGTTGGAACCAATGGCAGCTTTGGTCACCATTTTGATCGTTGTTTTAATTTAACATAATGTATTTCCAACTGTTGAATGGTTCTCCGTCGCAGGACTTCGGATTGCGGGTGGGCCTATGGCACGCTACTATCCGCCCGACCGACTCTGCTCGAGCCCGGAGGACGTGACATGGTGAGAAAAATTGCTTTAGGGATTTTGTTAGCCAGTGTCGCGGGAGCTGCGTCTGCTATTCCCTCACCCGGGGGGTACGTATGCACGAAAGAGTCGTTTTGGTTCTGGACCTGGGAGAACTGCGAAAAAAGACCGGGCAAAACTGTCGCGGCTCCTGAAATCGACCCGGCATCCGCAATGGGTGGCCTGACTTTGATGGTTGGCGGTCTCTTGGTGTTGCGCGGTCGCCGCAGTAAGATCAGCAAGACTTAGGCCGGACCTTTAGGGAACAAACAGCCCCCGGGTACGCTGCCACCCGGACTCTAGATGGTTTGCGCGGTTCGCGGCCTGTACCCAATCGTTAGAAAAGCGCGATTCTCGGTGTAACCGCTGCCCATACCCGACACCACTCGGGATAAATGCTCGCAACGCAGTCGTATTTCCAATCCCCGCCCTTCGCGAAACGTCAGTGCGGCGCCGGCCAGCCAGTCGGTCTCAGAGAAATCAGCATTTTCGTAATTGGATTTGTACAGACTGCCTATTAACTGAGCCGTGAACGCGTGGGTCAATTTCCGTTCCGCCCTGAACTGAACCGTATCTCGCGTCAGGTCCTGTAACGGTTGTCCATCATACGAATCCTTTTCCCAGGTACCGCTCAGGCCAAACGTCGTACGATTGCGAGTGTATTCCCAGTCAAGCGACCCATAAGTCACGGTGTAGTTAGTCAGCGTTATCGCCGCAGGTGCGGTAACGATTCCGCCAATGGCGCCGCCCTGCAAAGTGCTGAACGCGGTGCTGGCGTCGGTCAAATCGCGCACCGCAGTGAATGTCAACTTCGAGGCGGACGAGAGTTGGCGTGATAGCTGCAGTTTCGCAAGTGGTCCCGTGATGGACTCGCTGCCTTGATCGACCTTGGTGACACCTAAATTCGCGACTAGATCAGTGCGCGCGCCCTGCACTTCATAGTGTCCGTAACCTCTGCTGCGGTCGAAATCAGTATTGACAACTGTGTTATCGAACAACACGCGCTCAAAGCTTGCATCGATCGATACGCTCGACTGCGCCGAGAGCGGCAGCCCCAGCGCCGCGCTGCCGAGCATTCGATTGCTGTCGAACGGGTCGGTCTGATAGGTCGTTCGGGCATAGCGTGCGGTTATGTCCAAGAAAACTGTCGTGCCCAGTCTCAGGGCTGCGTCAGGTCCGGTGGCCACATAGTTGACGTTCTGCAGGTTGGTTGGAATCACTGGCAAGAAAGGATCGATCTGCGCTTGCCCGAAACTTTCTTGGAGTACCCAAGTCACGCGCTCGGGGATGAGCGCATAGTCGGCCTTACCATCAAATCGCCCGATCAACTGGCCGCTATACGCATTCTGCAGATAGTCGAGATAACTGAAAGCACCCTTGGCATCCGCGTCAAACAGGCGGCTCTGCTGCTTGTAGTCAAAATCCGCATCCACGATTGCAATAGTCTGGCTGATCTTGTCCGTTTGAACCAATGTCACATTGTCTGATTCGCCGATACCGGCATCGACGCCATAAATGAACGATTCCCCGTGGGGAAGCGGCGCGTTTTTGGGCGTGGGATTGATCGGATCTGCAACATCCGCGTCGGCGTCGTAACCGAAGCTTGCCGCGGGCCCGATCAGCAGCAGGGTCGAGGCGAATGCAATCGAAAGGCGATGCACCCTGGCCTTAAGCCACATCGGTGGGGGTCCCGTACGTTCCGTACCCGTAGTACCCTTCCGTCAATCCCGCCTTGACTTCATTCAGAATCACTCCGCCGGCTTGCTTTTCATCGAACATGCCGATCGCGGCTTGTACGGCATGGCGCGGCGTTTCTCCGGCGCGCACGATGAGAACTACCTGGCCCGCGATTTTCACGATTGCGCGCCCTTCATTTGTGATCAGCAGCGGCGGGGAATCCAACAGCATGATCCGCCGCGGATTCCGCGCGCTCAAGGTAGCCGCAATGTGCCGCATTCGGTTGCTGCTCATCAACTCCGCGGTGCCTTCCACCGGTCTGCCCGCAGGCAAAATCGAAAAACCTCGCGTGCTCGTGGGCACGATGAGCGACTCCGGATCCAAATTCTCGTCCGTCAGTGCATCAAGCAAACCCTTCTGGTCGCGAAGCCCAAAAATGTCGGTGATATGGTGCTTTGCCACATCTGAATCGACCAGCAGCATTGAAATATCTCTTTCCAGCGCCATGCTGAGCGCAAGATTGATGCTGTTGAAGGTCTTGCCATCGCCGGGCACTGCACTGGCGATCATTATGATCCGCGGATCGCCGCCGGCAGTATCGCCAGACAGCGCTTTCTCGATCAAGGGACGCTTGATCCGACGATAGTGATCTGCGAATTGCCGTTCTTTGGCCTTCTCCGGAAGATACCCGCTTGCGCGCATCGCGTTGGCATCAATCATCAGCCGCTTCGCTGAGCTCGTGTCGCCCGAGTGGTCGACGAGCGCTGCTATTGCCGATTTGGGCGGAATCGAAGCCGGGATCTTGGCGGCGCCTGCCTGCTGGCTCCTCAGCCGCGCGATGGCCTGTTCGACCAAGCTCACGAATTCACCAATGTCTTGACTGCATGAATGCTGAGCCTGGCACCAGACCAGTTCAGTGCAAGCACGATGCCTAACGCGATAAGCAGACACGCGGTAGCCGCGGAAAAACGCCACAGATGGCCTCGAAACTGCTTCCGCTGCGCACTCGGAAATGCAATGCCGACCACACCGAGTACGGGAAAGCTAGACAATCCATTGAGTGCGCGCACCGAACTCAAAATAGGCCTCATGGTGTGCAACGCGTAGGCGACGCCACCTCCAATTCCGAGAGCGGCCAGCCATATCAGCCCGAGCAGTAAGGTTCGCCTCGGCCATGTGGGCGAGATAGGAGACGTCGGGGGCAGCACGATTTCAAAACGCACCGAGCCGGCGTTATCGGCTCGCTCGCCCAGACTGGCCTTTTGATAACTCTCGAGCAGTGCGGTGTACTGCGCCTTGTTCACATCGTAATCGCGATTGAGCTGCTGGAATTCCGCCTCGACCTGCGGCGCGCTATTGAGTCGCTGGCGCAGTTCGGCCACCGTGCCCTGATGCTGCGCCAGTTCCTTGCGCAGCGCGGCTATTTCGACATCCACCTTGTTGAGCTCCAGCTGCATGCTCTGATACACGGGATTATTGCCGGCACCGCTCGAGGCCACGGCGCTGGCGTCACCGCGGCGAAGACTCTCCAATTCCGTTTCGCGACGCTTTTTGAGCTCTTCGAGGGTGGCGCGCGTGGCAATCACATCGGGGTGTTTATCGGTGTACTTGAGCAGCAGCTCGTCCAATTTTGCCTGAGTTTCTTGAATGCGGCTCAAGGTATCGCCGCCACCGCCCGCGCCCCTCCCGCCCAAGGGAGTTACGGCTCCCGTAGTCGATACCACCGAGTCGCCATGCAATTGCTTGGCGAGCTCGTCGCGGCGGCTCATGGCGATGGATAAATCCGTCTCGGCCTTCTTGGCAGCGTCGACTTCCTTTTGCAGCTGCGCAAAATAGCCGCCCTGATCGCTCGGCATCAAGCCGACATTTTTCTTCTTGAATGCGGCGAGCTTGTCTTCCGCGGCACTCAGGCGCTGTTCGTAATCCTTGATTTGCGTACCGAGAAATTGTTGAGCTTGCTCCGACCCCTCGCGCTTTCCGCCCAGGGTCTTATCCACGAAGGTGTTGAGCAGCGTATCGACTACGCGCAAGCTGCGCTCGCGGCTGGCATCCACATAATGAAAGGTATAAATGGTTCCGGCGGTACTGCGTTCGTCCCCCTGCGACCCTGCGTTGATCACGGTTAGGGCAATGCGATCACTCAGATTGTCGAGGATCCTGGTGCGGGCTCGCTCGTCGGTCACTGTCGGCGGCAACACACCGGTGTCCTTGGCGATCTGCTCCAATTGCGGACCTTCGAGAAGCGACTGGCGCACATAATTGATCTGCGCATCGACGTTTTGCTCGATGGTCAACCCTTGAAGGGCGGGTTTCAGCGCCGTTCGGGTATCGACGAATACCCGGGCATCTGCTGCGTAGCGGTCGGGAAGCGCGAATACCACGGCCCAGCCGATGAGCGCTACGATAAATGCGCTGACCAACCCGAACCAGCGGAAGCGCCAGGAGCCGCGCACTTCATCAAAAATGTGATCCAGCGCTGGTGTCATGAATGAGCTCGCAATATCAAAAGCGGGTTTCCGGCACGACCAAAACGTCACCCGGCTTTAAAAGCAAGTTCTGCTTCATGTCGCCATTGTTAACGAGAGAATCGAGCTTCACTTTGATTTCGGTTTGTTTGCCATTCTCGGTTCGCACGACATGCGCCCGATTGCCGGCCGCGAATTGTCCTAACCCGCCCACCGCGAGCACGGCATCGAGCACCGTCATGCCATCGCGGTAGGGCAAAGCTTGCGGAGTCTTTACCTGACCAATGACTTTTACCTGGCTATAAACACTGACTGCAATCATCACCTCGACATTGACCTTGGGCGCCTTGACGTATTCAGACAACGATTTTTCGATGTCGCGCGCCAACTGCGACGGACTCTTGCCAACCGCGACCATGTCCTCAACGAGGGGGGTCGAAATCTTTCCATCCGGGCGCACGGGAACTGTCACGGAGAGTTCGTCATTTTGAAAAACATAAACCTTCAAGGTATCGCCAGGACCGATGCGATAGTCGGCCGGAATCGGCGCGGTAGGGGCTGCCGTAACAGGCAATGGTTCAGCGGCGCGATCGGGCTGCGGCAATAACACGACCACAGCGCAGATCGCCAGCATCCAACGCGCCAGGAAGATGCATATTTTCAAGGAGTTGGCATGCAACACGGCCGCTATCTTACCTCGCCTCATTGCAGGCTGCCGACGAAATATTCGTTCTGTACGATTGCACAGGATTGCACGTTTCGCGGCTCCAATTGCGCCAGAATGTTAGGGTCCCCCGGGCTCCTGCACCATGAGAGTGCCGTGCGTCACACTTCTCGATGCATTAAGTGCGAAATCGGCGACATATTGCGTGAATCTGGACCCCTTTAACCGCCTGGAGTCCGTCAGATTTGACGTAACGGGTTTTGAGTCCTGCAGCCCATTTTCCGGGCATCAACCGCTGCTAACATGATGCGCACCCAAGCGTGTGGTACTTGCGGTGTATGGCGCGAAACAATCCCAATGACTCCATGAACCGGCCGGTGCCGAACAGCTACTGGGTCGTTCCCGGCCGACTCTTGGCCGGCGAATACCCCATTGGCGTCGATTACACCGATGCTCGCGCCCGCCTGTCCCTGTTTCGGGAGGCCGGCGTCAATCACTTCATCGACCTCACCGAGCCGGGAGAATTGCCGGCCTATCGTCACCTGCTGCCCGTCCACACCAAGTACCAGGGTTCACCCATCGCGGACACCAGCGTGCCTAAGAGCGCCGGCCAAACATTGGGCCTGCTCACCGACATTCGCGCGGCCCTTGAGTCGAAGCGCCGCATTTACCTGCACTGCCGCGCCGGCATCGGGCGAACGGGTCTTATCGTCGGTTGCTATTTGGCGGAGATGAGCGGCGATGGCAAGGCGGCCGTCAAGGAGTTGAACCGCCTGTGGCTGCAAAGCGAACGCGCCCAGAGCTGGCCCAAGGTGCCGCAAACGACTGAGCAGGCCGACTACATCCTGCGCTGGCCGAAGCTCAAGCGTAGCTCCCTGTAGCCGCTCAGCGCCCTTCCAGGGCTCCCATAACGAAACTGGCTCGCGATGAGCCATACAGTGGTACCTTGGGCGATACTGTTAGGAGACTCGAGTGAATCAATACAAGCCCACCCCCAGCCTAGGACGTCCCTCAGCATCTTCGCCCGAGGATCCGATGATGGACTTCAGAGCGCGGCTGGTGCATCAGCAGGCCGAAGCCGCTGAACGCCGCCGGATAGATTTGGCCGAACAGTCCTCGCGCCTGAAGACCCCCGAAGAGCGAATTCGGATCTGGGAGCGGATTCACGAGGTCAATTTGCCGAAAGATCCCGCGCACCGGCTGGTGGAAATCATTGCGACCAATACCGGATTGACCGACGCGGACGTGCGCGACGAGCAGCAGCGCCGCGCCATGCTGCGGGCCGCGGTCTAGTCGAGGATCATTATTCCAAGTATTTCGCCGGCGTTTTGCGGCGAATTTCTTCGCGCGTCACGCCGGGTGCAAGTTCGATCAGCTTGAATACATCCTTGCGGGTCGGCCGGGAAAAAACGCCCAATTCGGTGATCACCACGTCGACGACGTTCAAGCCGGTGAGCGGTAATTCGCAGCGCACCTTGAATTTCGGCTCGCCGTCCTTGGAGGTGTGCTCCATGACCACCGCCACGCGCTTCACGCCGGCCACCAGATCCATGGCGCCGCCCATGCCTTTCACCACTTTGCCGGGAATCATCCAATTGGCCAGATCGCCGTTTTCCGCGACTTCCATGGCGCCCAACACCGCGTAGTCGATGTGGCCGCCGCGAATCATGGCGAAACTATCCGCGGAGGAAAAATACGAGGTCATGGGCAGCGCGGTCACCGTCTGCTTGCCGGCATTGATCAAATCGGGATCTTCCTCTCCCTCAAAGGGGAACGGACCCGTCCCCAACATGCCATTCTCCGACTGCAGCACCACGTTGACGCCGGGCGGAATGTAGTTGGCGACCAGGGTGGGAATGCCGATGCCGAGATTCACATAGAACCCATCCTGAAGCTCTTTCGCCGCGCGCGCGGCCATGTCTTCACGCGACCACGGCACGGGAACGCTCCTCACGCTTGCGCACGGTGTGCTTCTCGATCGGTTTGGTATAGCGCGCGCCTTGAATGATCCGGTGCACGTAAATTCCGGGCGTATGAATCATATCGCCGTCGAGTACACCGGGCTCGACCAACTCCTCCACCTCGGCCACGGTGATGTGCGCGGCGGTGGCCATGTTGGGATTGAAATTGCGTGCCGTTTTTCGATAGATCAGATTGCCTTC
>Ga0210394_10000656_pt1 | contig 67820 bp, 42 predicted proteins | sample IncBWC12MmetaG_FD_160121 | JGI IMG/M metagenome (GOLD analysis project Ga0210394, IMG submission 160121) | Forest soil microbial communities from Barre Woods Harvard Forest LTER site, Petersham, Massachusetts, United States - Inc-BW-C-12-M | ecosystem: Environmental > Terrestrial > Soil >...
CGCATCAAAACTCACAAGGGAGCCTGCCGTATAGAGCTAACTTTCGACCACTAAGGTAAACTGCTTTGATTTCAGAATTTGCTCTGACCAGTCGACTTTGTCACGTCGCGTCTCCGTTTGAATTGTCTTCTTGAACCGAAATCTCATGGCTCCTTTTCGAAGACTTGAATGGGTCGTCGGAGATCATTCCCGACTCAAGCGTGTGACGCTCAAGTGCGTGTCGGGCTTGGAGAGAAAAGTGTCACCAAATTGTCACTAAACGTGGCACAAAACAGGCAAAAACGAAGCAAGTCCAGAAAAGAGAAAGCGGCGCTATCTTGCGGCTGGCAAAGGGATTTAGTTGAATTTTCTGCAAGATAGCGAATCGGCGATTTTATTTTTCAAGACCGCCGGAGTCAACCGCTTTCCTACCCCTCCGTTTTCGATTGCTTCCTCCATCCCAGCTTGCGCTGCACTCGATGACAATCACTGTCACGCAACGATCGCCGCAATGCTCCCGTTACTATGCCGAACGCCGAAGGAAACACGTACCGGCTCCGGCGAGAATCCCCCCGTTCACTGGCGCTACAAGAATGATAAGATTCGGGTGTAAGAATTCGCAGCCGCCGCGCCTCGATGGATCGGGCGGGTGGCGCGGGAGGTCTCGCGATGGTCCGAAGAGCCTTGATCCTGGTCGTCATTTGCGGTGCCGCGTTGGCCGGTTTTGGTGTCGGTTATTCGCGCGCTCAGAATTCTGCCGGCCAGGAATCCCAGCCGGCTCCGTCTCCCGCTCCCGCCGCGAAAATTCCGAAACCCGATGTACCCGCCTATCACGCCGAGCCGCCCAAAGGATCACTGCCTGACACACTGGATCCCGCGCAATTCTCAGACGCCGAAACTCAAAATATCTACGCGCTCGCGGCGAAAATTAAACCGATCCTCTACCAGCAGCCTTGCTATTGCCGTTGCGACAAGGAAGTCGGCCACAAAAGCCTGCTCGATTGCTTCAGCGATTATCACGGAGCCCATTGCGTCCTCTGCAAAAAAGAAGCCGCCTTCACGTACACCGAATCGCAACAAGGTAAAACGGCCGCGCAGATTCGCAAGGAAATCATGGACGGAAAATGGAAAGACGTGGACCTTTCCAAGTACGACTCTCCCCTCCCTGCCAACTAGCTCCCCACGAGCATCCTCTGCTCGCCCCGACGACTACCCGCACGGAACACACCGAGGTCCCGCTCCGCGACAGCATTCCTTCCGCGGAGTGTCTTACAGGGTTGCTTCCAGAGAAAGATTCTCGATCATGGCATCAAGCTCGGATTGAGCCTGGTCGCGCTTCGTCTGAAAATCCGCCGACTCGCGCTGGAGCGTTTCCAGCCGCGTTTCCTGATCCGCGAGCTGCTGCGTGTAGCGCTGCGTAAGCGCGCGTTCTTCCGCGCTACCCTTCAGCGCCTTCAGATTCTCGCGCAGTCGTTGCTGATCATCGTAGATTTTCTGCCTTTCTTCCTCCCGCCGTGCGATCTCCGCGTCGAGCGATGCCACGCGATCCTTCTGCGCGACAATTTTGTGAAACGCCGCTTCGATCTCGGGATTGATGGATTTCTGCTGCAGAAATACGGTGATTTGATCGTCCGTCAAGTTCGTCAACTGGAAGCGAGTCTCCAGAGGCTTCGCTTCGCGGACAGTGAATTTCGTCGTGGCCTTCGGCTCAATGTTCTCGCGGAAGCGATAAGCGCTGGAAGTCGTCTCCTCCGGCTTCGGACCGCCCTCGGAAATAATCCATCCTGCGCGCAGCGGATGTTCGATGAGAACTGTGCGCGGAGTCGTATCGTCGTCACGGACCGTGTAGCTCGTGTCTTGCCTCAATTCGCTGGTCTGGATCATTACCCCGCGCACGATATGAACTCGCGTCACTTGCTGCGGTTCGCTTTCCATCTTTGAATCCACACGTACACCCAAATCCGCCGCGTAGGAAAGCAGGCGCTTTTCGCCCGGCTTGATCGCGTCGGTCAAGCCCTCGCCGGCAAACGCTTCATTCTCCAGCACACTGAAACTTCCGCCATCGAGCGTTAGCGGGCTGGAATTGGTAAGCCACAGTGCACGCAGAGGCCGAGGCGAATTCAGCGACTCATTCCACAACGAGACCTTCTCGGTTGCTACGTGCACCTGCACAATGGGAACCAGCGCGGATTCATTCTTGTGAATCGTCAACCGATCCTTCAGCTTGTACTCGAAAAGATCCCCTAGATCCGATCCCTCCGCCGCGGCTGTCATTGCTCGTCGCGCTTCAGCAATCCCCATTGCGCCTGCATTGAAAACACCCCCGCCAACTCCGGCGCCTTCGCCGGCGCCTACGCGTCCCCCCACTCCTCGACCGCGGCCAAGTTCGCGTCCCGATCCCGCGTGCCCCGCAGCCCCACCGACCAACGCGTTCTCGACGTTCAGACTCCCGGCCTCTGCAGACACCGTGACGGTCTGGGTTGATGCTCCAATCTGTAAAGTCACATTCTGCGTCTGCTCACGTCGGCCACCCAGAGCCACGCCTTGCATAACCGTCTTCTGAAAGCCGGCCCTGGTGAATTCGACGCGATAATTTCCAGCCGGAAGGTCGCCAATCTCATATCTGCCTTGATTGTCCGTAGATGTCGCGACCGCCAGCTCGCCCGTGGGGGAATAAACTTGAACCATGGCTCCAGGAATGGCCGCTCCGCTCTGATCGAGCACCGCGCCGGACAGGCCCGCGAACCCTCCCGTCATCGCGCTATCGTGCGTCTGCGGCAGCAGCTGCGCGTTTTGCGGCAGCGGCACTACGGCGCGCCTGGCGTAATAAGGTTGCGAGAGTTGTTGAATAAATGACTGCGGAGCGCCGGCGACCAGCGAGAGTTCCACATTGTTCCAATCCTCTCCCACCGTGTTGTCCACGATCGCCCAGCCTTGCAACAAGGGCTCGCCTTCGCCTTTGGACGGCAGCACGATCCGGTAAGTCGTCTTCCAGATCGGCACCTCGCTGATGTAGCTTACGAAAAGCTGTCGTTCGCCCGACCCGTTCGCGGTAATGGTCATTCGCCGCAGGTCCTGTTGGCGCATCGAAGCGAGAAGAGAGAGATACCGCCCGACTTCTTGCGTCACGTCGCGTTCGGCCAAGCGCACACTAACCCCCGGAGTGATCTCGACGCTGCGCACTTCCCCTGAGTCGGACACCAGTGTGGCCAAATCAACTTCCAACGTGGTGCCTCCGCTCACGCGCGTCTTCCTTTCGACGCTCAACAAGCGGCCCTCCATCACCGTCGTCCCGCTGCGAACCTCCAGGTGCGCGCCCCGCAACGCTGCGTAAAACTTCGAGAGATCGGTCTTCTCCTCCAGCGGCAGTCGCAGCATTCCGAGTCGTTGGTTCAGCGACGCTTCGGAGTTGTAATTGACTCCCGCTATTCGCCCGCCGCTGAGGTCCAGAACCGTGAGCGACTGCAAGACGTCGTTGAGTTGGCTGCTGGTGAAATCAATGCGGACTTTCTGATCGCCGCGAACTTGTCCGAGATGCTCGAAATAGCCCACGCCCGTCTTGTAGAGAATCACGCTTCTTACCGGTAGCTTGGCGGCCGAAGATTCCTCGGAAGAAGGCTCCGCTTCGGCGGCAGCGTGCGCTGTAACGGCTCGAGGGGCCTCGGTCGGTTGCTTGTCAGCCGAGGTCACTTTGTTCTGGGCTGTCGCCGGCATCGGGATCGTAATCGTTGCTATGGCCAAGGCAAACATCCAGATCGTTCGCATTCACCCCTCCAAGAAACGAACCCGACCGCGATTTGGAAACTCACATGGAAATAAACAGCTACAAATTAGGCCAAGTGACGAATCCCGTAAATCGTAGAGCCTGGCCGGTTGCATTGCAAAACAGCAAGGCTCACGGCTATTAGAGGCCGCTTTCGCCTCCCGTGTTCCCATGAAATATGTTTGAACGATTAACAGCTCCAAGGGATGCATGACATCCGAGGCGCTTCGGGCGCAGCATCGCAAGCATCGTGCAAACGTGACTGCGGGTCATTTCCCGGGTTCGACAAAGCCTCTCCGCGTCCCAATCCGCCGCCCTTGCCGTCCGCGGTCGTGATACATACATCGGTGCATCCAAAACGCGACACCGCGATTCTTAACTTACAGGCGGCAATCTGGAGAAAAGGCTTGCTAGCGTGAAGGCTGTGCAGACGGACGCGCGGGCCAATCTTGCGGAGCAAAATCGACACCCCAGAAATGAGGGCTCGGTGAAAGGAATTCGACGCCGACACGTGTGCCTTTTTCGGAGGTGTCGCCGAGATAGACCACTCGGCATTCTTGCTCTTCTTCGGTGACCGGATTGATCAGCACGATTTCGGCACCCAGCGCGAGCGTTTCCTGCAGATACAGCAGGCCGCCGTGCGCGTTGATGACGATGGTCTGGCTGTTCTCGCGGAATTTCTTGCCATCGCTGTTTTTGGCCGTGGCGCGCACCGGAATTCGCGTGAAGACGCGCGAGCTACGCCGGGCCGGGCTGTTTTGCGGTTCGCTCATGATTATCTGGTATCCTGCATCCAGCCAGGGACCGAGTCAACCGTGCGCACCTGGAAAGTTTCCAAAAACGCAGCCCGCAAAAAGCTTGCTGAAATCGCACAAGGTTCCGTAGAATCGCAAATCTTGTTTGGTGACAGAGCAGTGTGATGCGCATTCATGCCGCGCCGCGGAATTCGCTGGCGCGGGCGTTAACATCTTATCGTTTGGGGGCCCCCTGGCAATGAACCTTATCGAGTACATCGAATCCAGACGCGATGAACATCTGCAGGAACTGCAGGAGTTTCTCCGCATTCCCAGCGTCAGCACCAAAAGCGAACATAAACCCGATATCGAGCGCGCTGCCCTTTGGGTGGCTGAAAAATTGCGCGCCGCGGGCCTGGAAAACGTGGAAATCACGCCGACCAAAATGCATCCCCTGGTCTACGGCGAATCCCTCCACGCGCCCGGAAAACCCACGATCCTTTTTTACGGCCATTACGATGTGCAACCCGCCGAGCCGCTGGATCTTTGGACTTCCCCTGCCTTCGAACCCACCGTCCGCGACGGCAAGCTTTTCGGTCGGGGCACGGCCGACGACAAGGGCCAGGTCCATATTCATATGAAGGCGCTCGAAGCCTTGAAAAACCAGACCGGCAAGCTGCCCCTGAACGTCAAGGTTATGATCGAAGGTGAAGAAGAAGTCGGCAGCGTCAGCCTGTGGGATTTTGTGCAGCGCAACCGCGAGCGGCTGAAGGCCGACGCGCTGGTGGTCTCCGATACCTCCATGCTGGCGAAGGGCGTGCCCTCCATCACCTACGGATTGCGCGGCCTGAATTATTACCAGGTAGAGGTCGCGGGCCCGACGCAGGATTTGCACTCCGGAGTTTTCGGCGGCGCAGTGCCCAACCCGATTACGATTCTCGCCGAAATGATCGCCAAGCTTCACGACAAGAATTTTCGCGTCGCGATTCCGGGCTTCTACGACGATGTCACCCCTCTGTCTCGCCAGGAACGCAAAGCGCTCAATTCCCTCCCGTGGAAAGAAAAGGAATTTCGCAAGACAGTGGGAGCGCCGGCACTGGACGGCGAAAAAGGCTTCACCATTGTCGAGCGCCTCTGGACGCGTCCCACTCTCGAACTCAACGGCATTTGGGGCGGCTATCTCGGCGAAGGCGCGAAAACGGTAATTCCCGCGAAGGCATATGCGAAATTTTCCACACGCCTGGTGCCCGCTCAGGACCCCGCGAAAATTGCGAGGCTCGTCGAGCGCCACATCCGCAAATTGCTGCCGAAGTCGGTCACCTGCAAATTCCAAGTTCTCAGCACGGGCAAGCCCTGGGTCGCGCCGTACACCCATCCGATTTTTCAGACCGCGATTCATGCGCTCGAGTCCGGCTTCGGCAAGAAGGCCGTTTTCATCCGCGAGGGTGGCTCCATTCCTTTCGTCACGCAAATGCACGACACTTTCAAGGTTCCCTGCGTGCTGCTGGGCTTCGGATTGCCGGACGAAAATGCCCACGCGCCCGACGAACACATCGCGCTGGAAAATTATTTCGGCGGTATCAAGGCCGTCGCGCTTTTCTACCAGCAGCTCGCCGCGCAGTAAACTTTCTGTGGAAAAATCGCGCGCGAAGGAAAGGCCCGTTTTATCGGGCTTTTTTGAAGGTTTGACTTGCGTTCGGGCTCTACTGTCGCTATAGTCCCCAAGGCGTCTTGCACTGCAAGCTCGCCAGGCAATTTAAACTGAGGAGGAAAACGCAACTCGATGGCAAATCCGCTGAGCAAGTCCAAGATTATTGCGCACATCACTGAGAAGGTCAGCACGCCGGAAAAGCCCATTTCCAAGAAGCAGACCGTGGCTTTCTTCGACGAATTGTTCAAGTTGGCTGTTAAAGAGGCCAAGAGCGCGGGCAAGTTCGTGATTCCCGGCATCGGCCGCGCCGTCAAGGCGCATCGCAAGGCGCGACTGGGCCGCAATCCAGCCACCGGCGAGACCATCAAGATCAAGGCCAAGACCGTTGTGCGTCTGCGCGCAGCGAAAGCTTTCAAAGACGCCGTCCTGAAGTAGTCCTTCCGGCGCAGGGATTGACGACGAACCCCCAGGCAGGCCCGCTCCGGATGACGGAACGGAGGCTTTGGGGGTTTTGTCTTTTCATCTCGTCCCGTCGTGCGCGGTAAACTGTTACATTCCTTAAACATGCAGTAACTCACCGCTGTAGCTGTAGATGAGGCGCATATGACCTCGCAGTATTGGGACGCGGGTCAGGCCCACGCGTACCACGAGTTTCAGTACCACTTTCCCGAAAAGACACTCGCCGGCAGGACAGTCATCGTCGCCGGTGGGACAGGCGGCTTGGGCGCCGCAACCGTCACGCTGCTCGCGCAAGAGGGTGCCCACCTGGTCGTCGGCTACCGCGCCAATCGTGAACGCGCCGAAGTTCTGCGCCGCACGATCGAATCCACCTTCGGTTGCAACCTTTCTCTGGTTGCGGGCGACATCGCTTCCCCGGAAGTCCGCCAAGCCTATCTCACCGCCGCCGAGAGAATTTCGGCACCAATCGCGGGCATTGCGATCTTTCCAGGCGATCCCGCACGCGTCGCCTTCGAGAATTTGAATCGTGAAACTCTCGTTGCCTCATTGGAATCCAACTACGTGGGGCCGGTTCTGCTGGCAAAAGAGCTCGGTGCGGTCATGGAGAGCAGCACGGACGGTGGCAGCGTGGTGCTACTCGCGACCATGCAGGCGCTTGCGGTGTTTCCGTCCAGCTTGAACTATGCCGCGCCCAAAGCGGCACTGGTCCATGCAGCCCGCATTCTGGCGCAACAGTGGAACCATGTGCGCGTGAACGTGGTCGCTCCCGGAGCCACCACGGTCGGCATGGCCGCCGCCAGCGTGCTATCCGGGAAATATGACCGGCACATTGCCAGCGGCGCCGTGTCTCGTTTCGGTCGGCCGGAAGACGTCGCCCGCAGCGTGCGTTTTTTTCTTGAGCCCAACAATTACATCACCGGTCAGGCGATTGCCGTTGACGGCGGGCTTACGCTGCGCCGCGATCGCCCGTAGCCGCCGCATCCTGGAAAAGGAAAATGTTTGAACACTCAGGCCTCCTAACCGATCTCTACGAACTGACCATGGCCGCGGGCTATCTGCAGACCCGCTTCGAGGCTCGCGCCACGTTCGAACTGTTCGTCCGGCATCTGCCGCCGCACCGCAATTATTTGGTCGCCGCCGGTCTCGAACAGGCGCTCGACTTTCTCGAGAATGTTCATTTCTCCGCGGAAGAAATCGACTACCTGCGGCAGCATCCCGTCTTCCGCAATATCCGCGGCGAATTTTTCGACTACCTCGCGAAATTCCGCTTCACCGGTGACGTCTGGGCCATGCCCGAAGGCTCTCTGGTATTTCCCGGCGAGCCCATGTTGCGCGTCGTCGCGCCCATCATCGAAGGCCAAATCATGGAAACGTATTTTCTGTCGACGCTCAGCTACCAAACCATGATCGCCAGCAAAGCAGCGCGCGTCGTCACCGCCGCGAAAGGCCGTCAGGTCGTCGAGTTCGGCGCCCGCCGCGCCCATGGCAGCCAAGCCAGTCTGCTCGCCGCGCGCGCCGGAGCCATCGGCGGCTGCCAAGGCACTTCCAATGTGCTGGCCGGCCAGCAATTCGGCATGGAAACCTACGGCACGCAAGCGCATTCCTGGGTGATGGCGCACGAAGACGAGACGGAAGCTTTCGCACAATTCCTGGATGCGTTCCCCGAACACGCCGTTCTGTTGCTCGATACCTACGACGTGCATACCGCCGTGAAACGCATCGTGGCCATGAATCGCAAGCCTGCCGGCGTGCGCCTCGATAGCGGCGATCTTGCGAAAGACAGCCAGTGGGTCCGCCGCGAACTGGATCGCGCCGGATGGAAGGACGTGAAAATTTTCGCGTCGGGCGATCTCGACGAGACGCGCATCGCCGCGCTGCTCGCAAAGCACGCCGCGATTGACGCTTTCGGCGTCGGCACGGCGCTGGCGACTCCCGGTGACGCTCCGCACCTGAACTTGATCTATAAACTGGTGGAAGTCGAGCGCGGTGGCAAAGTTCGCGAAGCCGCAAAACTGAGCGCCGCGAAAGTCACCTACCCAGGCCGCAAACAGGTGTTCCGCTACTCCGCGGCCTCCGGCGAATATCGCCACGACAGAATCGCTCTCGATGGCGAACCGGCCGATGGCGGTGAGCCCATGCTCGTCGAAGTGATGCGCGGAGGCCGCCGCGTCTCACCAGAGGAGCCAGTCGCCGACTTGCGCGCTCGTTGCCTGGCAGGCCTGGCGCGCCTCCCGCGAACCTATCGCCAGATCAATCGCACTGCGGTGTATCCCGTGCATTACACCAAGCGCCTCGAGGGCCTGCTCGAAAAGCTTCGCCGCCGCATCCGCCGCTCCGCGCTAAAATAGCAGCGAGGCTGCAATTCGGCGAATGACAACAGAAATTGATCCTCTCTCAGAATCGTCTCAAACTGGAAAGCGGTTGAAGCTTGTGGCTGCGGTCTTGGCTACGGGTGTCGCAACGGAGATCGCTGCAGTTACAGCTGAGAACCTAGGCTTATCGGAATTTTTAACTACGCCTCTATTGCTCCTAGAGCTGATTGTCTGCCTCTGCGTGGCGGCGACAACCGTCGAAGTGGCCGAAGAACGTTCTCCTCGAACGCTCTTTCTAGTCAGCCTTGTAATCACGGCAACTCCGCTTGCGTCGCTCGCGGTTCTATCGCGATTTGTGTCCGGCGGTCACGACAGCGCAACGTTTACCTGGGTGTATTTCACCTTGGCGTGCGTGATTTCGGGACTGCCGCCGATGATTGTTGCTGGCGTACGATTCGTAAGCTAGCGGCGCAAAAAGCGAGTGGACGCAAACTAGTGATTTCGAACATATTGGGGCGAACGCTGATTGAGACGGGACCGATAGATGATGCTCAATAAACAAGAACAAGCCTGGGCGCTGTTCGAAGAAGCCCATCGCGCGCAAATGGAAGGCGATTACGACCACGCCGTCGCACTATATAAAAACTCTCTCGAGCTTTTCCCTACTGCGGAAGCGCATACATTTTTAGGATGGACTTATCACTTTCAGGGGAAGATCGAAGATGCGATCGCCGAATGCAAGCTCGCCATCGAAGTAGATCCCGAATTCGGCAATCCTTACAACGACATCGGCTCGTACCTGATCCAACTCGGAAAATATGATGAAGCCATTCCCTGGCTCGAGCGCGCCATCACCGCTCCGCGCTACGAACCGCGCCACTTCCCGCATTTCAATCTCGGCCGCGCCTACGCCGCCAAAGGTATGCTCGCCCGCGCGCGTGAATGTTTCAACGAATCGCTGCGCATTGAGCCGCGCTACACTCTGGCCCGCCAGGCCGTGGAAAATCTCCGCCGCATGGTCAACTAAGCACGATCCCCACCGGCCCGCTCGGCTTAAACGTCCTGTTATAAATCCACAATAGCAGCGCGGTCGTCACGCCGACTGCCGTTACGGCCCACCAGATGCGCTCGGGTCGTTGCTGCACTTCGCCGAAGTGATGGATCAGCATCCCTCCGAACCAGCCGCCAAAGAGCGAACCGATTCCAATCGGCAGAAATGCAAAACCCATGTACGTCCCCTGCTGCCCCGACGGAGCCAGCCGCGAAATATATTCGTAGTAGCGCGGCGATTGCACGATTTCTCCGATCGAAACGGCAAACAGCGTTAGGATCACCATCGGCACCGTCGGATGCACGATCAAAATCACCCATGCCAGCGCGGAAATCAGCGTCCCGACGGTAATCGCGCGGAATGCCGGTATCTTCCGCGTCAGCAGGCTCACGATCATCTGCAGCGCGATCACCGTCAGTGGCCCGGTCACCAGCATCAGCTCGGTATCCGTCTTCGGATTGATATAATTATGAACGTAAAGCGGCAGAATGATGAACTCCTGCCAGTACACGATCCAGTATCCCGAAAAAATCAGCAAGAACAGCATGAACTTCGGATTGCGCAGCACCGTCGCAAAATTTCGCGCCGCTTCTCCCAGGCTCGCCGCTTGCGCCTCGTTCGCTCTCCGCGGTTCCTTGAAAAACAGCACCACGCCAATGAACATCAGAAACACGCTCAGCGCCGCCACGCGAAACACATTCTCAACGCTCAAATGATGGTGCACGTACGACGCCACATACGGCCCCGCCGCTCCGCCAATATTCACCAGTGTGTAATAAATCGAATAGCCGATGGACCGCACGTTTTCCCGCGACGCGCGCGCCGTGGTCCCCACCACGCACGGTTTCACCAGCGCGATTCCCAGCGCCGGAAGCATCAGCACCACGGTCACCAGGACCACCAACGGCACCGCGGCGCGCAAGGGCGCAATCCAGCTCGACCCCAGCGATCCCAAAATAAAGTACGAGCAGCTCAAAATGAAATACGCGAGGGAAAGCGATCTTCGGAATCCCAGCCGATCCGCAAGCGTTCCGCCAAACGCCGCCAGAAACCACACCAGACCGCCGAACAATCCGGTCAGGCTCCCCGCCTGCTCCACCGGAAAATTCAGCGTCTCGTGCAGGTACCGCGCCAGCGAAGCGAACGCCGCATAATAAGAGAGCCGCTCGAACAGCTCGCTGACGTTCGCAACCCAAAAAGGCTGCTCAAATCCCGAACGAATTTCCTCGAACCGCTGTCGAAAACTCAACGTGCCTCCGTCAGGTTCGCCTACGTCTTCCGCCGCCGCGATTGTAACGGAAGCAACCTCCCCGCGCCCCCGATTTTTGCTTCGCCAAACCGTGTGCTAAAATCGCAGGTTTGGCGGGCTGCGGCACTTCCGCCTGTACACGATGCCGACATCCACGATGAAAGCTTTGCGCAAGATGCGTCCCCAGCGCGGAGCGCAACTGGAATCCGTCCCCGTTCCAACGCCGGGCCCCATCGAAGTACTGGTTCGCGTGCACGCCGCCTCCATCTGCGGCACGGATCTGCACATTTACGGCTGGGACCGCTGGTCCGCCTCCCGCATTCATCCGCCGATGACCTTTGGCCACGAATTCTGCGGCCACGTCGAAAAAGTCGGTTCCGAAGTCACCTCCGTCAAGCCCGGCGACTTCGTGAGTGCCGAAATGCACGTCAATTGCGGCCACTGCCGCCCCTGCCGCATGGGCCAACCGCACGTCTGCCAAAATGTGAAAATCATCGGCATCGACGCCGACGGCTGCTTCGCCGAATTCGTAATCATCCCGATCCGCAACATCTGGAAAATTGATCCTGCCATCCCCGAACACTACGCCGCGATTCTCGATCCACTCGGAAACGCTGTGCACACCGTGCTGGCCGGTGAAATCGCCGCGCAAAATGTGGTCGTCACCGGCGCCGGCCCCATCGGCCTGATGGCCATCAGCGTCGCGCGCGCCTGCGGCGCAGCCATGATCTTCGCCAGCGAAGTGAATCCGCATCGCCGCGAGCTGGCAATAAAAATGGGCGCGGACGAAGCTCTCGATCCCGCGCAGGGCGACATCGTCGCGCGCGTCCGCGAAGCCACCGAAGGCGCCGGCGCCGACGTGCTCCTGGAAATGAGCGGCCATCCCGCCGCGATTCATCAAGGCTTCGAAATGTTGCGCCAGGGCGGTCGCGCTTCGCTGCTCGGAATTCCCAAGGATCCCGTGACCTTCGATCTGGTGAATGACGTAATTTTCAAAGGCGCCACTGTGCAAGGCATCTACGGCCGCAAAATGTTCGAAACCTGGGTGCAGATGACCGAACTGTTGAAGCATAATCGCCTCAATCTCGAACCGCTTTTCAACGAGCGCGTGCCCCTCGAGAAATTCGAACAAGCCTTCTCGCTCCTGGAATCCGGTCTCGCCGGTAAAATCCTGTTTTATCCCAACGGCGCAAATAAATAACGCGCCAAGAATCCGCCGGAGGAATCATGAGTAGCGCCGCACGTCCGCAACTCCAGTATCTGCATGAAGCCATCGAAGACCTGAAAGCCAAGCATCTGTATTTCAATCTGAAAATTCTCGAAGGCGAGCAAAAGCCCATCGCGAATTTCGACGGCAAGGAAGTCATCAACCTCAGCTCCAATAATTATCTGGGACTCACCACGCATGCGAAGCTCCGCCGCGCCGCCATTGACGCCACGCGCAAATTCGGCGTCGGCTCCGGCGCCGTGCGCACCATCGCCGGCACCATGAAGATGCACATGGACCTGGAAGCGCAAATCGCCAGCTTCAAAAAAGTGGAAGCCTGCGTGGTCTTCCAATCCGGCTTCACCGCCAACGCCGGCACCGTCTCCGCCATCCTGGGCAAAGACGATCTGGTCATTTCCGACGAGCTCAATCACGCCTCCATCATTGACGGCTGCCGCCTCTCGCGCGCCACCATCAAAGTCTTCAAGCACAAGGACGCCACCGACTGCGAACGCGTCCTGCAGGAAACCAAGGATTGGAACGGCAAAAAGCTGCTCATCAGCGATGGCGTCTTCTCCATGGACGGCGACATCGCGAATCTCCCCGCGCTTTGCGATCTCGCCGAAAAATATAATTGCATCATGATGGTGGACGACGCGCATTCCTCCGGCGTTCTTGGCAGCCGCGGCCGCGGCACCATTGACCATCACAATTGCCACGGCCGCGTGGATATTCAGGTGGGCACGCTCAGCAAAGCCATCGGCTCGGTCGGCGGTTACGTCTGCGGCTCGCGCGATCTGGTTGACTTCCTGCACCAGCGCGCCAGGCCGTTCCTTTTTTCCACCTCGCATCCGCCGTCGGTCACGGCCACCTGCCAGGCCGCATTCGAGCTGCTTGATTCCGAAGCAGGTGAAAAGCTAATCAAAAAGCTGTGGGCCAACACAAAGTTCTTCAAACGCAAACTCAAGAAGCTGGGATTTGACACCGGCAAGAGCGAGACGCCGATCACGCCCATCATGGTGGGCGAAGCGGCCAAAGCATTTCAATTTTCGCGGGAATTATTTTCGGAAGGAGTTTTTGCCGGCGCGATTGGCTTTCCGACCGTCCCCGAAGGCAAAGCGCGTCTGCGCACCATCGTCACCGCCACGCACAAACGCGCCGACCTGGAGCGCGCCGCCGAAATCATCGGCCGCGTAGGCAAAAAACTAGAAGTCGTCTCGTGACCCGAGCCAAATGCCGGCGCTACCTACAGGCGCCGCGCACACTTCACCCGACCGCCACCGTAGCAGCCGCAAGCTGCGGACGCATGTTCTTGTAAATTGCCAGCGCCACCGCGCCCATTCCCCAGATCACCACGACAAACGAAATCCACCCGCCCAGAAACGGCAGCATCCCCAGCGCGCGCAGGATTGCCAGTCCCAGCGCCAAACGTCCCAGCGCTGCTCCTGCGCCGGCGCCTTCGCCCAGAATTTTTTCTCCCAGCCACGCGCCCACCAGCACTTGCGCCGCATAAATGGCGATCGCCCAAAACATCATCGCGGAAATTCCCACGCCCAGTCCCACCACCGTGATGCACACGATGACTGCGGCAATGGGTATCGCGAACAAGAACAACACGCCGAATCCGATCGCCGGCGCAGTCTTGCCGCAGGCCTTCACCGCGTCAAAAAAGAAGCCAGGTACCACGAACAGCAGCACCAGTCCAAACAAAAAGCTCGCGCCCCACTTCAAAATCTGGTGCACGTAGTAGCGTCCGGAAGAATAAGTGACTTCCGCTCCGTGTTTGGTGATCGTCCAATCCAGCTTGCTTCCCATCTTCGCGCTATCGGAAACCTCCGGAGGCTGCCGCAGCTGGGCCGTCGCCTGCCCCGCAATCTCGGCCCGTGACCCAATCGTCAGATGTCCGCCGCGAATCCTCGCGTTGCGCCCCAGCTGCCCGTTAATGTCTACATCTCCTGAATACGCCAGTAAATCACCGGCAAGCTTCCCGTTCACTTCCAAGTGCCCGGATCCCGCCGTCAACGTGCCATTCACTTTCGCGTCCTGGTCGAGGTTCGCATCGCCGGCCCACACCAGTACATTCCGCGCAACCGTGCCATAGAGCTGCAAGTTCTGCACCATCGCGCGTACGTTTCCGTCCACCGGACCATTCACACGCAATTCCTGGCTGAACGCGATTATGTCGCCCTTGATGTGCCCGTTCACCGTCACGCTGTGCGAAAATATGATCAGGTCGCCTTCCACGTCGCCATCGATCCGCGTGGAAGCCGCCGACACAATTAAATCTGTATGAATCACTTCTCCCGCCGGCAGCGAGTAATTGGGATCGCCGTGCCTCAGTTCCGCAGCTCCGGCAGAGGGAGGCAGCGCCACAGCAAGGGCCAGCGCGCCCATCACCACCGCCAGCGCCGTCGTGCGACGCAGGTGACGCCGCAGCAGCCACATCACCACCAGCCCCAGTGTCGCCATCGCCAGAAATTCCATCAGGCTTCGCATCGCGTCCCATCCTTTCCAGAATGCACCGCTGAAAAAAAGCATGGTCAGAAGATTTCCTTGCGTGAAACCGGCCTGCGCCGCCTGCGCTCGCCACGGTTCAATGAATCCGCTCCACACCGTGTACGCGCCGCCCCCGCTCAATCCCAACACCGAAATCCATCCCCACGGCGCACCGCGGTGTTCTGGCGCTTGCACCAATCGCGCCGGAACCGATTCGTCATCCGCTTCCAGCGATTCGCGCAGCCACACGCTTTCTGTTTGCAGCGCGCGCAGCAGCCCGCGGCATTCCGCGCACGAAGCCGCGTGGGACCGTACTCCCTCCGCGTGGTCGGCATCGAGCTGCCCTTCCAGATACAGCAGCCCCGTCATTTCATCGAAGTGGCTCATGACCTTCCCCCGGCAGCCGCGCCATGCAATCCGCCGCCGCTTTCCGCCAGCACATCGCGCAGTTGATGGCGCGCGCGCAGCAATAACACCCCCACGAACGCTCGACGCACTCCCAGCGTGTCCGCGATTTCGTCGTAGCTCATCTCCGAGTAATACCGCAGCACCAGCGCCATGCGCGCGCGGTCTGGCAACTTCGCCAGACCCGCGCGTACGTGCTTGCTGTCGTGATCCATCTGTAATTGTTCCAGCTGGCTCGGATCCGGATGTTCCAGCGGCAGCGTCTCCAGGTCTCCGGTTTCCAGATCCTGACGAATCCGCCTGCGCCGCAGCGTGTCCCAACAATGATTGCTCGCAACTTTATAAAGCCACGCCGTAAATGGCCGCGAGGAGTCATACATCCCGAGTTTTTGTCTTACCTTCATGAATATTTCGGTTGTGGCGTCTTCCGCATCCTCGCGCGTAGGCAAAGCCCGCCGGCAGAACCGGAAAATCGCCGGAGCATACTGGCCATACAGGTCACCCCAGGCGTCCGAATCGCCCGCCCGGACCTGCCCTAGCAAATCCGCTAGTTCCGCGGTGCTCATCTCGCCGATGCTCTTGCGTCGCTCCATAGATGAATACGCACAATCCTACCCAAATATTTCAAATCCGTGACATATCAGCCGTTTACCCACAGCCACTGCGGCAAAGACCTGCCTGCCGCGCGAAGGCAATCTTGACTGCGCAGGGCGGCTTGCCACCGCTTAGACGTTGCCGACGCTTGCCTCGCTTGCTCCCGGGCAACACGCCCGCGCGTCAGCTACGGTAGGGCGCTGTTTACCGCGCCCCACCTCGCCCGGAGGTAAGCACTGGCGCGGATCCGCAAGAGCACAGCCTGAGGCGCCCGCCCGCGCCCCACACTCTCAGACGACCGCGTAAATGCAATATTCTATTACGGTTACGATAACAAGCAGGCTAAGATCATCAGCCCATAAAAGGAAAAGCGGCCCGGCAGCCCCGAGAACCCCTGGCCGCCGAGCCGCCCGCATCCCAAGTCTAAAATTGCCGATTGAGCCCGCGCCCGTTTCCTCGGCGTCTAGAAAGAAAACTTGGCCGCCAACTGTATCCCGCGCGGCGCCCCGCCGCCCAGGAACGGGTTGCCAATCCCAACGTCCCCCGTCGCGCTCAGATTGTAGAAATTCTCGCTCACACCGTTTGTGCCAATGCCCTGTTGCCCCGCATCGGCAATGAACGCAGGTAGCAGCGGGTTTGAAAAGTTAGGGTGGTTCAAAATGTTGAAAAATTCCGCGCGCAGCTGCATGCCCAGGCGCTCGGTGATCTGAGTGTTCTTGTAAATGGCGAAATCCCACTGCTTAAAGGTCGGACCCTTTAACGAGTTCCTGCCCAGATTCCCGAAATGCCGCGTACCCGGAACGCAATTCTGGTCTGGTCCGTTGACCGCCGCCGAAAGGTTCGGATCCGCCGCGGCTGTCTCCCATGCCGTGAGCGCAGGTCCGGTAAGCGAAGTGCATGGAGTCTCGAACGCGGCAAGGTTCAAGTACTGAGACGGATTGTGGAAGTTATATTGAATCGGTCCGACCACATCCGGCCGGTCGAAGCTCTCGCCGCTGCCGCTAAAGTCGCCTTCAAAGTTGTAGTTCAAGTTGAAGGGCTGCCCGCTCTGCAGCGTGGTCGTACTGTTCAATCCCCAGCCATTTTTCAGTTTTTGCCAATTACCGCCCATGTGTGGCAGGTCATACGCAAAAATCCATGTGAAGCGGTTGCGGATGTCGAAGTTCGAGTCGCCGTATTCCAGGTTTGGCCTGGTGCTGTCATTGGGTTGCGCAGCGTTGGGAACGAAATCAAAGCTATCGCTTGCGTTGTCCAGTGAATGCGACCATACGTAGTTCACGATCGAAGTGATGCCGTGCCAGCCGTTCACCCGCAGGCTGGTCTGCAGCGAATTGTAGTTTGACTTGGCGGTCGTTTGGAGCTGGTTGATGTAAAACGCGCCGTAGGGATTGTTCGCATAGACGCGTGTAACACCCGCATTATTGAGCCCAGAATTGATGCATCCAGGTCCTCCATCGGGAAAGCACGGCGCGCCAAAAACGCTCGTATTCGCCTGAGCATAGGCGATGTCAAACGCGTCGATCGTCGCCTGATTCGGTTGGTTCAGGTCGAGATAATGGAACAGCCGGTGCCCCTGAGCGCCGACGTAGCCCACCTGCAGTACAACCTTATTCGAAATCTGCTGCTGCACGTTCAGGTTGTAATTCTCCATGTAGGGAGTCGGGAGGTTGCGGTTAATTGCGAAAATGCTTCCACTCGGTGTGCTGGAAGGCGGCGTGAATACGGGCACGTTCTGGGTAATCGATCCAACCGGGCCAACCGAGAAAATCGGCGCGGGCCCGGCGGGATTGTACGCAACGCCGGGACAGAAACTGCAGTTGTAAGGCAGCTCGCCGAGAAACACGTCTTGAGAAACCGCGTCGTAAAAGAGTCCCCACCCGGCACGGATGACCGTGCGGCCTTTGCCAAACGCATCCCAGGCGAGGCTCACACGCGGTCCGAAATTCTTGTAGTCGGGATTATAGACCCGGCTCAGCCCCGGTTGACCCAGCTGCGTCAGTGTGACGGTCTGTCCTAGGGGATCGAACGAGGTTATGTTCGTGAAGAGGTCATTTTTTTCGCCGACGACGCCGTAATAATCCCAGCGCAGTCCGAAATCGAGCGTCAATCGCGGGTTCAGCTGGTAGGTATCCTGAACATACAACCCATCATTATTCTGGTAGGTATGGCGAATCGAATTGCCGAGCGACTGGCCGCTGTTGCTGGCGACCGTCCCCGTCAGAAAATCGCCCAAATTAGCGAAATTCAGTCTCCCACGGTAATTCACTCCAAACAACTGTTGAATCGTCGTGCGCCGGTACTCGTATCCGAATTTCACGTCGTGCTTTCCAATCTTCCACGAAAAGTTATCCAGCGCCTGCCAGTTGGAATCCACGCGATGCCGGGGATCCGAATGGTTCGCGCCGAGCTGCGCAAAAGGGCTCACATCAATCACCGGCAAGCCCTGATTGGAGCTGGTTGGGCCGGTGCAACCCGCCGTGGTCGTCGCCGCGCAGAGCCCCACGCTGCTCGGTTCGAAACTCTGGTCCTGTGGAAAGAACCCTTCCGCAAAGCGGTTCCAACCAAGCCGTGCTTCATTCACCTTGTTCGAGGAAAGCACGCTGACGTACGAGATCGAAACCAGCTGCACTCTGGTCGGCGTATAGGTATTGAATCCTGGCAGCACACCGCCGCCCGTCAGCGCCAGGGGAAAGCTCTGCACGCTGTCTCCAAAATAGTAGCGCCCGGTCAAAATATTGTTTTGGTTGATGTTGTGATCCACTTTCGCAATCAGGCTGGTCAATTTATTGTACGAAGGCGACACCTCGGATGCCGCCAACGCAGGGGAAGAGCAAGTCGAGCTAGTCCCCAAATTCGGCAGCGGCCACGGATCGTTGTTCGGATAGTGCGCCAACAAGGCAGTAATGACGGGATTGGAAGATACCAGCGAAGCCGGATCCGGCACGCAAGCCACACTTACCGTACCGACCCTCTCCTGTTGCCCCTCGTAATCCACATAGAAAAATGTTTTGTCCCTTATGATCGGACCGCCCAGTGACGCACCGAATTGATTGTTGTGAAAGGGCGCCTGCGTCGTTCCGACTGGGTTGAAATAATTTCGCGCATCTAGAGCATTGTTCCGGAAATAGTCGAAGAAATCTCCGTGGAACTGGTTCTGCCCGCTCTTGGTCACGATGTTGATCACCGCGCCCGCATTGCGTCCATACTCAGCCTGGTAATTCGACAGCACTTTCAATTCGCTCACCGCGTCAATCGGCAGAATTGTCGCCGGCGTGCCGAACACCCCCGCTTCATTGATTGCGGGATCGTTCCGGTAGCCGTCATTCATGTCCGTGCCATCCAGCAGAAAGTTATTCGCCCGTCCGCGTGCCCCATTCATCGAAAACGTTCCGTAAGAGCCGGGCGAATCGGAAATCTGGTCAGGCGATCCCGCAACCCCAGGAGTCAGATAAATCAATTTCGTATAGTCGCGGCCGTTGACGGGCAAATCTTTCACGGTGTCCTGAGTGAGCGTGCCACCTAAGGTATCGTTCGTCGAATCCACCTGCGGCAAGTCCTCGCCCGCCACCACAATCTGCTGGTTCACCTGCCCCGGTTTCAGCACCGCGTCAATGCGTTTCTCGGACGCCACGTCCACCACCACGCCCGTGGTCACCGCCTTCTGAAAACCGCTCATCGAAACCGTGACGGTGTACGTCCCGATCTGCAGCTCCGGTACCAGGTAAGCTCCATCCGTGTTCGTCTGCGTGATACGGTCAATTCCAGTGTCCACATTGTGGATTGTCACCGTCGCACCCACCAGCGCCGCGCCGCTGCTGTCCGTCACCGTCCCCTGAATCGTTCCGCGAAATGTCTGCGCCCACCCGGGCGCCGCCGCCAGCATCATCAACAAGATCGCGCACACGATCGCAACGACTACACCCCAGCGACTGGAAATCTTCATGGTTTTCTCCTGTGCAGGCTTATACGGCTTGCGAGGCAGGCTTGTCCCATCAAAAATGCAGATAACCGCGATAAATCCCGCGGACGACTCCCCCGGCTCCACCAATCCACCCCTCAAAATTGCCGCTATAGCTATAAGCCTCAAAGGGATAGGGAGTCAAGCAAGTTATCCGGTAGTTATCCGGTAGCAAACGCATCTCGGCGAAGGCACCGGCTCACTGGGCCTCTTCCATCCGAGGCGCTCAAGGCGCATCTAGTACTGCGGGGCGCGGCGGGGTGCTTCGCGCCTGCCCCGCAGCCTGCGCGGCAGCGCCTGAGCGCTGCGCCACCGGGGCGACGCCGTTCACCGTGTCCAGGTGAAATTCGACCAGCACGGTATTGGCAATCTTGTCGAACGGCAAGTTATGCGTCATTCCAAAATCCCGCCGGTTGAATGAAAAGCTACCGTCAACCCATTCATGCCCATCGTCCTGCCGCAGCAGCGTGACGGAAACCGAAACCGGCTGGGTGATTCCTCGTATCGTAAGTTCTCCATCCATGTGAAATTTCGTGGCAGCGCCGTCCGAACGGATGCTCTGGGATGCGAAGCGAATTTGCGGATGCTCTTGCACCGCGAAGAAATTCTTCCCCTGCACTTCTTTGTCCCTCAACCCGCTTCCGGTAGATACGCTCGCTGCCTCGATTTCCAGCACCAAAGAGGCATCTGCAAACTTGTCCGCGGGCATCTTCATGTTCGCTTCCCAGGAATGAAACACTCCCACGACTTTCGCAAACGTCGAGCTGGCGTGAAATTCAATCTTGCTGCCGGTTTTCACGACGTACCGGCTCTGGTCGTCCTGCAGTGGTGAAACCATAGAACCGGTCGCGCAGAGCAGAAGTACGCACATCCCCAGTGCGCGGATCATGAAAGCTCCTTGAAAAACACACGCCACCCCGATCGACGTCCGTCAAATATATGCGAACGCCCCGAGAATCACCACCCGTCCCAGAAACGTGGCGAGTGGCTGGCCGCCCCGCGGTGGCCCTGCTCTCCCCGTCTGCTATACTTTCCTTCCCGCGCCCCACGCGCCGGAAAGCCAGCATGCCTCCCACAGACCGCAAGCGCCTGTTCCTGATTGACGCCATGGGCTACATCTTCCGCGCCTATTTCGCTCCCATGGACCGCCTGCAAACTTCCTCCGGCATCCCCACCAAGGTGCCTTACCTGTTCGCCACCATGATGCGCCGCCTGCTTTCAAACAAAGACCGCCTCCCGGATTACGTCGCCGTCGCCTTCGATGTCAGCGCACCCACGTTCCGCGACAAGCTCTTCGCCGCATACAAAGCCCAGCGCCCGCCCATGCCCGACGATCTTTCCATTCAAATTCCCTTCGTGCGCCGCTACTGCGAAGCCATGCGCCTGCCCATCCTGGAATATCCCGGCTATGAAGCCGACGACGTCATCGGCACTCTCGCGCGCCTGGCCTCCAAAAAAAATCTCGACGTCTTCATCGTCACCAGCGATAAGGACCTGCTGCAACTTGTCAGCGAAAACGTCCTGGTCCTGAATCCCACCAAAGCCGACCTGCTGATTGACGAAAAAAAAGTCGAAGAACTCATGGGCGTGCCGCCCTCCAAAGTCGCGGACGTCATGGCCCTCATGGGCGATTCCATCGACAATATTCCCGGCGCGCGCGACCCCAACGAAAAGGTCGCTCCCGGCGAACGCCGCAAGCCTGGCATCGGCGAAGTGGGCGCCCGCCAGCTAATTCAGCAATTCGGCAGCGCTGAAGAAACCCTGAAACGCGCGAGCGAAGTGAAACGCACGAGCTACCGCGAAGCCCTGGAAAAATGCGGCGAGTTCGTCATTCTCAGCAAAAAGCTTGCGACCATTCCCACCGACGCGCCCGTCGCCCTCGATCTGAACCTCATGAAAGTCGGCGAGCCGGACACCGCCGCGCTCCGCGAACTTTACTCCGAGCTAGGTTTCACTTCTCTCTTGCGCGAACTTGCGCCGCTCTCTGACGCCCAACAAACAGACTACGCGCCCGTCGAGCCTCCCTCCGCGTTCAAAAAGTTTCTCGACGCCATTGCGCGCGGCCACGAAACCTCTGCCTGGCTCGCCCTCGACGCGCAGGATCCGGACGAAGAAGGCTTCGGCACGCGCGTCCTCTCGGTCGAAGTGTCCACGAAACCCGGCCAAGCGCGCATCGCCGCCAACGACGTCGAAGACAAAACCCTCGCCGCCATGCAAGAGTGGCTCGCCGATTCCAAGCACCCGAAAGTCGTCCATGACCCGAAATTATTTCAATTGCTCACAGCGCGTGCCGATCTTCGTGAAGGCGCAACCAAAGCCACGCCAAAATCCGCAAAAAAATCAGCCGCCGCACGCCCGGCGAACTCCGTCGCCGGAATCCGCGACGCCACCATGCTCTATTCCTATCTGCTGCGCCCCACCACGGCGAATCACGAATTCGCCGAAGTCGTCCTGCGCCATCTGAATCGCACGCTCTCGGGCGCCCCGGGTGAACGCGCCGATTTTCTTCTTCGTGTCGCGCCGGTGCTCCGCGCCGAAGTCGAAGCGCAAGGCCTCCTCGATCTCTACGAAAAAATCGACTTGCCGCTCGCCGCCGTACTCGCGCGCATGGAAGCCGCCGGCGTGCGCGTCGATCCCGTCGAGCTCGACCGCATCTCCACCTCGACGCTCGCGGAAATCGGCAAACTGGAAAAATCGATCTACGGTCACGCCGGTGTCGAATTCAACATCAATTCGCCGCAGCAACTCGCCGAAATCCTCTTCGACAAATTGAAACTCGAGCCTCCGCGCCGCAGTCGCGCCAAAGCGCGTTCCACCGCTGCCGATATCCTCGAAGAACTGGCGGCCGTGCACGAACTGCCCAAAAAAATCATCGAGTATCGCGAGCTCGCCAAACTCAAATCCACTTATTCCGACGTGCTGCCACGCCTGATCCATCCCCTCTCCGGCCGCCTGCACACGCGTTTTTCGCAGACGGGCACCGCAACCGGCCGCCTCAGCTCCTCCAATCCAAATCTGCAAAATATTCCCGTCCGCACCGAACTCGGCCGTGAAATCCGGGCCGCCTTCGTCGCCGCACCCGGATTCCAGCTGCTTTCCGCGGATTACTCGCAGATCGAGCTGCGCATTCTCGCCCATCTCTCCGGCGACCCGGTCCTCATCGAAGCCTTCCGTCGCGGGGAAGACATCCACTCGCGCACGGCCCAGGAAGTATTCGATGTCGCGCCCTTCGCGCAAACGCGCGAGCATCGCCGCGTCGCCAAAGTCATCAATTTCGGCGTGATTTACGGCCTTTCCGCATTCGGCCTCGCCCAGCAGCTCGGTATTGAGCAAAAAGAAGCCGCCCAATTCATCGCCAAATATTTCGAGCGCTACCGCGGCGTCAAGGATTTCCTCGACCGCCAGATCGCCGAAACGCGCCAGTCCGGGGTCACCCGCACCCTGTTCGGTCGCATTCGCCAGATTCCTGAAATCAATTCGCCGCAGCCCAACATGCGCAATTTCGCCGAGCGCACCGCCATGAACACTCCCATGCAAGGCGCGGCCGCCGATCTCATCAAGCTCGCCATGATCGAGCTCGACCGCCGCCTGCCGGAAGAAAATTTCCAATCGCAGATGATCCTGCAGGTCCACGACGAACTGCTCTTTGAAGGCCCCGAAGAAGAAATTCCCCGCCTCACCAAAATCGCCAAAGATGTAATGGAAGGCATCCACAAGCTCAGCGTCCCGCTAGTAGCTGACACCAAAGTAGGCCCCAACTGGCGCGACATGAAGTGACGGTGCGAGGAGCATCGTCATCCTGAGGCCGCTGCCGTTGCTGCAAGCCGGCCGAAGCTTGCCTGCCGCAGGCAGGGATCTCTGCCGCACCCCCGCGCGAACTCGGGTTTTCTCTGCGCCCTCTGCGTCTTGGCGGTTCCGTTTTTCCTGGTGTTTCTCTGGGCGCTCTGTTTTCCGCAGTGTCCTCTGTGTTATGTTTTTGCCTTGGAATCTAAGCTGAAGAAGAGGTGAGATCGTGAGCCACCCCAACCACCCCGAAGGTTTTCTCCGCCTGGTAGCCGACGCCAAAAAGCGCATCAAAGAGGAAGACGTCCAAACCACCAAGAAGAAACTCGACGCCGGCGAAAAAATGATCCTGGTAGACACCCGCGAAGAAAGCGAATGGGCTCGCGGCCACATTCCTAATGCGGTTCACCTCGGCAAAGGCATCATCGAGCGCGACATCGAAAAAGCCATCCCCGACAAGTCCGCCACCATCGTCCTCTACTGCGGCGGCGGCTTCCGCTCCGCGCTAGCCGCCGACAATCTGCAAAAAATGGGCTACAGCAACGTAATCTCCATGGACGGCGGCTGGCGCGGCTGGACCGAAGCCGGTTTTCCTGTCATCAAAGATTGAAAACAGCGCGCTGAGTGAATCGGCGGGGAAGATTTGGCTGGGGCGGTTGGACTCGCACGAACCGCGACGTCGAACTTCCACACGTTATTGATTCCTCGAACGGGCCCAAGTGACTGACCCGGTAAATTTGACCAAGCGAGGTGCACGCTGGGTACACCCGGTTGGTGCAACGTTGCCATACGGGCTTTGCAATTAATCTATTCTGGATGGTATCGCAAGATTAAGACTCGACCATCAGACCGAAGCATTGGGCACCGGCGGCAGCAGCTCCCCTGCTAGCCGTTTCTCCACCAGGCCCGCGACAAAGTCCGCGAACGGAGCGATATCCTCGCCGACGCTCGCCTTTTCGAGGGCGTGCAGGTAGGCGGTGCGGTTTTCAACGGGGATGATCGTCCACGGGTAGCCGCCGGACGCCATCATGACATTCATCAGCAAGCGGCCGACGCGGCCATTGCCATCCATATACGGATGGATGTAGACGAATATGAAATGTCCTAGCACAGCGCGGACGGATGGTTCCGCCTCCGCACGCAAAAGATCGAACAATGCCGGCATCGTGTCTCGCACAGCCTCGCGGTTCAGCGGCACATGCATGGATTTGCGGATATAGACAGGGCTGTTGCGGTAGCCGGCGAGATCGCCGGGCTTGAGGATACCGGCGGTCACACTGGGCGCGAACAGCTCGCGGTACCAGTTCCGGTGATCGTCGGCGGCGACGTCGCCGGCGTTCGCGCCTTCGACGACGCGGCGCACGCTTCCCTGCACGGACTGATAAGCCAGCCAGTAGCCGCGCGCCGCCATGACGTTGCGCTGTTCGCGGTCGCCCTCGTTCGCCTCCGGGTTCTTCGTTCCGGTGCGTACGCGCTCGATCAGGTCGCGCGTTACGCGGTAGCCTTCAATCGACAGCGAATGGTAGGCGTCCGTGACGTAGGCGTCACGGACGCGCTCCATGTAGCCGTCAGCATTGCTTGGCAGGCCGGGCGCTTCCGGAAACCTTGCGATGATCGGTTCACGCATTTTCCTCCACAGGAGCCTAATGCGGTTGACGTAGGGCGACGTCTCGCGGGCGGCGAAGACAAGCGCGGGCTTGTCGGCAAAGGGATCGTTCTCGCGGGCGGCGTAGCCGGCGGCTGCCATCGTTTTCAGAATTTCGTCGGCGATCTGCGCACGGCCGATATTGCGGAACGCGCCGGCCAGACGGCCGGCGATCACTGTGTGGCCGCCGTTGAGCAAGCGCTCAAGCAGCGGCGAAGCATCGCGGATCAGCGGCAGCACCGCGCGCGCATCCGTCGTGTGGTTCGTGAAAAATCCCGGCGAACATTCGATCAGCGCGCACTCGGGCGAGAAAAGACGCAGGCCGTCCTTTTCGGCGCGATCGGCGGCGACAGGCAGAGCGGCGCGCAGGTCGAACAGCGACGTGCCGTGCGGGAGTTTTGTAATTTTATTACGCGCGCGCGCCGACCGCACCATCAGCTGGCGGGGCACGGCCCAGTTCCCCGCGTGTAGCGACAGGGATTGTTCGGGCGACAAGCACCAGGCCACCCCGAACCGCTCTTCCAGATAGGCGGCGCAGAAGCGCCAGAACAAAGCATACCAGGCCGTGCTCTCCCCTTTGACCTCGTCGGGACGGTTCGGAATGTACCAGCCCTTGATGACTTCCTGCAGGAAGCCCGCAGTAACGAGGCGCTCCCGGTGCGTGCGCGTCAGGTCGCGCGCGCGGATCGCGGCTGCGCCGCCTGCGGCCTGGAGCTTTTCCAGCAGTCCGAGCGATTCAGCGAGTTTTTCCGGCGGCTTGGCCATTAGCTGCGTCCTGCGCTTAGCTTATTGCGCTGTACGGTAATTAGCTTTTTATGTTGTACCATTATTAGCTTATTATGTCGAGACAGCCCTGCGCGAATTGAGTCGGTCTTGTGGCCGGGTTGCCGGCGGTCCCGAAAGGGGGATACCCCTCGACCCAACCTTCGCGTCCAGTGCTTGACGAAAGGGGGCGGCGCGCCCCCATTCTCGCGTGAGGGATTGTTCCGGATGGCCGAGACGAATGGCGAGTAAAGCCCGGCCGGCGGCACGCCGGATACCCTACAAATGGTCCATATATGTCGGGCACTGCGCTCGGAATCGGCCGCGATACGCAGTAACTAACGACGTTATTAATTTTCGACCTGATCACAGTATTTGTAATGTTTTTCGACACTCCGTAGTTTATTTTCGACGCCATTGATCTGTTCCAGTCAATTTTCGACAGACGATATAAGGATTTCGCGATGAAGATTGGGTTGGTGAATCAAGCTCAGTTTGATTTTTTGCGGGAGCAGCAATGACCTATAGCCTATAGCCTATTGACATACGTTATTACGATAGGTTATGGTCTATCAAGAAATATGCTAGCGATAGGATATAACCTATGAAAAAAGCCAGGCTCGCTACTCAATCCCGATCACAACTCGACGAACGTTTCAGGAAAATCGGGCCGCCAGGCCGCTATGCTGCGCCCGTCCGCGGATGGATCAAGGCCGTCCGGGAGGCGCTCGGCATGACAACAGCGCAGCTCGCGAAGCGGCTGGGGATCAAGCAGCCTTCCTTGGTGGAACTGGAAAAATCCGAGGCCAAGGGCACTATCGAATTGGCGACGCTACGGCGCGTGGCCGAGGCGCTCGACTGCACGCTAGTGTATATGCTCGTGCCGAACAAGCCGTTGGAAAGCACCATCCGCGAGCGCGGGCGCGCGTTCGCGCAAAAGGGCCGGGGGCCTGTCGAGCACACGATGATGCTGGAGGACCAGAAGGTGCCGGCGAAAAACGTCGAAGCGCGGCTTGATGAAATCGTGCGCGAGACGAATCCGCGGCTGTTCTGGGACTAGCCATATGAGCGATCTTTTCGAGGAGACGGACGATGCTACACCGCTGACGGAAGACGAAAAGCTCGGCCTGATCCCCGCGCATATCACCTATCGCCGCGAACTGAACGAAGCCGAGCAGGAGAATATAGCGCGCGCAGGATTGGGCGCTCAACCGCCCTCGTGATCCGGTGAGCGAGAAGTTCATCAAGGATTTGCACGGGCGCATGCTCGGCGAGGTGTGGCGCTGGGCGGGCACGTTCAGGACGAGCGAACGGAATCTTGGCATTCCCTTCTATGAGATTCCCGTTGCGCTACGCCAATTGCTCGACGACACCAAGGCGTGGATCGAGTACAAGGCACACTCGCCCGACGAGATCGCGGTGCGCTTTCATCATCGCCTGGTGCAGATTCATGCCTTTTCGAACGGCAACGGCCGCCATGCCCGACTGACGGCGGATCTTCTGGTGATGAGGCTCGAGGGTGAGCGGTTTTCGTGGGGGAGCGCCAACCTGCAAGATCCCGGCGCGGTGCGCAAGTGCTATATCACCGCTCTGCAAACCGCCGACAATCACGATATCGGGCCGCTGCTGGCATTCGCGCGGTCATAGAATTCCGGTGGCGATGCTGTTCGCCAGTGTCATGAGAAGAGTTTTCGTCATCGCGCGCATCAGCTGATTTGGGTCGGATTCATGGTCCGAAGGACAAGTTATATTCGAGCCGCCAAAGAGCTTGATAGAAATGAGGGGCTAACTTAGCGTCACTCATCGATGGGGCTTTCGCCAAACGATTTTCCATTCGGTCTCGGCGTTCCGCAACGCCGAACAGAAAAGGACGCCGCCCATGAGGAAGCAGAAACCGGCCAGCCCGCACCCCCGCAGCTCCCCTCCGGCTCGTTGCTATCCCAGTGTACGTGGGAAGGTCGTGGACTGGGTCGAACACAATTTCGAGGAAGGCCTCTTGTATCTCCACGTTCGATTCACGGACAAGACCGAGCTTTGCTGGCGGATTAGCACGCGCATGACGATCGAGGAGGCCGGCCTTAGCCGGATATCACCGGCGCTGACATGATTGTCAGTGCCCATCATCTGCTTGCTTCGGAGGGCGGCGCCTCGAACGAAAGAGGCGCAGTTCCTTCTCGACACAGGACTACACTAGGCCAGGAACTTCGGTCAATATACGCTACGTTGTCACGGCAGCGATCGCACGTCTAGCCAAGCTCGCAAAAGAAATTCCGTCCTGCAAGGTACACGCGGGGTACGCCGCGCGAGCGATGGAAGGCGTTTTTCTTCAGATGGAAAGGTTGGCTGGGGCGGTTGGACTCGAACCAACACCGTCCTCATTAACAGTGAGGTGTCCTACCAATTGGACCACGCCCCAGCCGTTCTTCAATTGTAAACGGGAATGGAATTTTCCTTCTCAGGCATTTTTATTGCATTGATTAAATTTCGCTGAAGATCGCAAACGCGGCGACAACGCAACGGCAGCAGAATGAAGACGCCCCCGCCTTTTTAGGCCCGTAAGAAAATTATGAATGTGACGGGAGAGGCCGAGGGAAGGAAGCCGGCCCAGCCCTCAATCCCCTAAAGGGATCCTCGGCTTTCCTTCCCTCTGACGCCGCAATACATCGCACGCTGGCAACCAAACTCATCTTGTTGAAAACAAAGCCTTTCCGATTTTCGCCCCCGCGTAAAAAATCCAAGCTCCAGGGCAAAATTTCCTCGCCCCCACCGTCATCCCCCATAGGTTCGATTTATTTTCGTACACGCGCGCTGCTTGACCGCGCCTCATCTGGCTTGCTATGTTGATGGATTACACTGGGCGCATTTTACCCAATGTAGGACGCTGCATCCTGTAGGGAGCATCCCATCCCAACATGGGCTTGAAGAAAATTGTTATCCGGGGCGCCCGGCAGCACAACCTGAAGAATATTCATCTGGAAATACCCCGCAACACGCTCACGGTAATTACAGGGCTTTCCGGTTCCGGTAAATCCTCGCTCGCTTTCGACACCCTCTACGCCGAAGGCCAGCGCCGCTATGTCGAATCTCTATCCGCTTACGCGCGCCAGTTTCTCGATCAGATGGAACGCCCTGACGTGGATTCCGTTGAAGGCCTTTCGCCATCGATCGCCATCGAACAGAAAACCACCACGCGTTCGCCACGCTCGACCGTCGGCACCATCACCGAAATTTACGATTACCTGCGCGTCGTTTACAGCGCCATCGGTGCTCCGCACTGCCCCAACTGCGGCAAGCCCATCACGCGCCAGTCCACCGAACAAATCGTCCAGTCGGTCCTGGCGCTCAAACCTGACGACCGCATTATGGTCCTTGCGCCCGTGGTTCGTGGCCGCAAAGGCGAATACAAAAAGGAACTCGAAAAATACGCGAAGGAAGGCTACGTCCGCGCACGCGTGGATGGCGACCTCGTCAATCTCGATGAGCCCATCCCGCTTGATCGCCGCAAAAATCACACCATCGAAATCGTCGTGGATCGCCTGCTTCTGAAAAATGGCATCGCGCAGCGTCTCGAGCAATCCGTCGAAACCGCGCTCAAGCTCACCGGAGGCCTCGTCACGATCGTCGTGGTCGGTGGCGAGGAGCGCGTCTACTCCGAAAAACTCGCCTGCCCCGATTGCGGCATTTCCGTTCCGCAACTCGAGCCCCGTTCCTTCAGCTTCAATTCACCCTACGGCGCTTGCCCTGAATGCCACGGCCTCGGTTCGAAATACGATTTCGATCCTTCCAAAGTAATTGTGGATTGGACCAAGCCCCTGTTCGAGGGCGGCCTCGGCCCCGGTTCGGGCTCCACCTACCTACAGCGCACGATGCGCCTGGCCGCTGCAGCCTACAAATTCGATTTGGACACGCCCTTCGAACAACTTTCGCGCAAAACCCAGAACCTGATTCTCCACGGCAATCCCGCTGACGGCAAAAACGCCAAGGAATTCAATTTCCCGGGCCTGCTGGCGCATCTGGAATCGAACCTCGAAGAATCGAAGTCGGACAATTACCGCGAATGGCTCACGCAATATATGTCGCCGGCGCCGTGCACCGCGTGCAAGGAGCGCCGCCTGCGCCCGGAAAGCCTCGCCGTGAAAATTGCCGGGCTCTCCATCGCCGATTTCACCGAACTGCCTCTCACCGCCGCGCGTGCCGCGGTGGATAAAATCCGCGCGAAGCTCACCGTGCGCCAGCATAAAATCGCCGGCCGCCCGCTCACCGAAATCGCCGAGCGCCTGGAATTTCTTCTCAATGTCGGCCTTGGCTATCTCACCCTGGACCGCTCTGCCGCCACGCTTTCCGGCGGCGAAGCCCAGCGCATCCGCCTCGCCACGCAAATCGGTTCGCGCCTGCGCGGCGTGCTTTACGTGCTCGATGAGCCATCCATCGGCCTGCACGCGCGTGACAATGGCCGCCTGCTCAATACGCTGGAGACCTTGCGCGACCTGGGCAACACGGTTCTGGTCGTCGAGCACGACGAAGAAACCATCCGTCGCGCCAATTACGTCGTCGATCTCGGCCCCGGCGCCGGAAAAGCGGGCGGATATCTGGTCGCCGCCGGCGCTCCCGTCGAAATCGCCGCCAATCCCGCGTCGCTCACCGGCCAATATCTTTCGGGCAAGGTAAAAATCGCCGTCCCTGAAACTCGCCGCAGTCCGAACGGAAAATCCATCGCGATCCTCGGCGCTCACGGGCACAACCTGAAAAATATTGATGTCACTCTGCCCCTCGGCCTCATGACCGTCGTCACTGGCGTTTCTGGCTCCGGAAAATCCACGCTCATCAACGATATTCTCTACCGCGCGCTCGCCGCGAAGCTTTACCGCTCGATGGAAAAACCCGGCGCGCATCGGGCTATCACGGGCATCGAGCACATTGATAAAGTTGTTCAAATCGACCAGGCGCCCATCGGCCGTACGCCACGCTCGAACCCCGCCACCTATACCGGCGTTTTCGCGCCCATTCGCGAGCTTTACGCCCTGCTCCCGGAATCTCGCGAACGCGGCTATCGTCCCGGCCGTTTCAGTTTCAATGTAAAAGGGGGGCGCTGCGAAGCCTGCCAGGGCGACGGCCAACGCCGTATCGAAATGAATTTCTTGCCCGACGTCTACGTCACCTGCGAAGTTTGCCGCGGCAAGCGCTACAACGCCGAAACTCTCGCCGTGCGCTACAAAGGCCTTTCCATTTCCGATCTTCTCGATCTCCCCATCGAAGAAGCCCTCAAAGTCCTGGAAAATATCCCCGCCATTCAGATCAAGCTGCAAACCCTTGTGGACGTCGGCCTCGGCTACGTTCAGCTGGGTCAATCCGCCACCACCATTTCCGGCGGCGAAGCCCAGCGCACCAAACTCGCGCGCGAACTCTCCAAGCGCCAGACCGGCCGCACGCTCTACATTCTCGATGAGCCCACCACCGGCTTGCATTTTGACGACGTCAAAAAACTTCTCGACGTCCTCAACCGCCTCGTCACTCTCGGCAATACCGTCCTGATCATCGAACACAATCTTGACGTCATCAAACAGGCCGATTGGATCATTGATCTCGGCCCGGAAGGTGGCGAAGAAGGCGGCCGCATCGTCGCGCAAGGCTCGCCCGAACAAGTAGCGCGCGTGAAAAAATCCTACACCGGGCAAATCCTCGCCCGCGCGCTGAACGGCAACGGAGCCAGCGCGAACGGCCCGAACAAAAAACCCCTGGCGGAGCACTCCTAGAGGCGCGCGATGGCGGTAATGGCTCGCGGGGGCGCTGCTTGCTGCGCCCAGCTTGCCCGGGCGTCAACCTCTCGATGCCTGGCGACGAATGAAGTATATTGAAATATATTGAAAGAAGACCAGCAACATCGCTCTCGAATGACCTTCGACGATAACAATCTCCCCCAGTCGGACGCCGCGCGGTCCCCGGAGCCGCCGCCGCAATCTCCCGGTCCCGGTCTCGGTGCGTCCATCACTCCTGGCACTCTGGGCCCGATCGATCCGCTGGTCCCTGAAGATCTTCGCGTCCCGTGGGGCTGGATTGATTTACTGCTTCTGGTCGCCGTCGCCCTGTCCGGAACCTTCCTGGTGAGCCTGCTGCTCATCAAGGGCTTTGCGATTTTCGGCATCAGCTTTCGCCAGGTCCAAGACATCGCCGGAGATCGAAATCTCTTCCTCATCTTGAATCAAGCGCTGTTATCCCTCGTCCTGCTGGCCTATCTCGCGACGCAAATGCGCCACAGCTTTCAGGCGCCTTTCTGGCGCACCATCGGCTGGCGGCCCCTCGAAACCAGCCAGACGCCCCGCGCGGCCTCCTATCTCGGATTGATTTTCAGTGGCTGCATGCTTGCGATCCTCGTGACTGTTTCCTCGGCGGCATTCAAGAACAACACCAAGATGCCCATCGAGCAATTTTTCCAGGATCGCCGCAGCGCTCTGCTGCTGATGTCGCTCGGTGTGCTTCTCGCGCCCGTGCTGGAGGAAACAATCTTCCGCGGCTACATCTATCCCGTCGTCGCACGCAGCTTCGGCGTGAGCGCCGGCGTTCTCATCACCGGCACTCTGTTCGGATTGATGCATGCCTCGCAGCTATGGGGAGGCTGGGCCCAGATTGCGCTGCTGGTCGTAGTCGGCATCGTCTTCACCTACGCCCGCGCCCGGACGCATACCGTCGTCGCCAGCTACCTGCTGCACGTCAGCTACAATTCGTTCCTGTTCCTGGGCTTTCTCGCAGCGTCGCACGGCTTCCGTCATTTCCCCGCCGCGCCGTAGCCATGGCCATGCGAGCAGGGCGCTCGCGCACGGGATTTCCACCCACTCGCAACGGATCGCTAGCCACTGCATTTTTCATCAGACAGCCGCCTCCGATCGCCCGGCTCGGAGTAAATGCCGCAACGACGCGGCAGCAGAGTGCGCGAATCCCTCTGCAAAGAACCTTGCAAAATCAGCTACAATAGAAATTTGTGCGCAGCACTCAGCGCGCCCCAGTAACGGAGACCAAAGCGTTGCACACGGTCGAACCCATTCAGTGGACATCCGCAGGCGTCGTCATTCTCGATCAGCTCAAGCTGCCATCAGAAGTCGTCCATCACACTTACACGGATTATCGCGACGTCGCAAAAGCCATCAAGAAAATGATCATCCGCGGCGCCCCGGCCATCGGCGTAGCTGCGGCGATGGGTATTGCGCTAGGCGTCCAGCATTCCGAAGCCAAAACGCTCGAAGATTTGCGCGCTGAATTTCCCGTCATCTGCGAGACGCTCGCGCACACCCGTCCCACAGCCGTGGACCTCTTCTGGGCCATCGCCCGCATGAAGCGCCGCTTCGAAGAACTAGCGCTCGCGGCGTCCCGAAATGGCACAGCCGGTCTGGAAGGAATTCGTGCGGCCATGGTGCAGGAAGCGCTGCTGGTACACGAAGAGCGACGCGCCGGCGATCGCTGCATCGGAAAATTCGGCGCTGCGCTCATGCCCAAATCCGGCCGCGTCATGACCCAATGCAACGCCGGCGCGCTGGCCACAGGCGGAATTGGCACCGCGCTAGGCGTTATCCGGATGGCCATCGAAGCGGGTAACCAGATCGAAGTCCTGGTTCCCGAAACGCGCCCCTACCTCCAAGGGTCGCGCCTAACCGCCTGGGAACTCCATGAGGAAGGCATTCCGCTGACGCTGATCACCGACAACATGGTCGGCCACTTCCTCAGGACCGGCGGAGTCCGAGCCGTAGTCGTCGGCGCCGACCGCATCGCCGCCAACGGCGACACCGCCAACAAAATCGGCACCTATGGCATTGCAGTCCTGGCCAAAGAAAATAGTGTTCCGTTCTACGTCGCCGCCCCCATTTCCACCATTGACCTGACACTCCCAACCGGCGACCAGATCCCCATCGAAGAGCGCTCCCCATCGGAAGTCACGCACGCAGCCGGCATCCGCACCGCCCCGGACGTCCGCGCCGCCCACATCGCCTTCGACGTAACCCCCCACCGCTACATCACCGCCATCATCACAGAGAACGGCATTGCGCACACACCCTTCGCCCCAGCCCTGAAAAACCTCGTCCAGCGATAAGACTGCACGCGACAAATTGCAGGCCGTGCCGCGCCCCGTCAGCCTGAGGCGCCCGCCGAATCTTCGCCATAACCTCAAAAACCTCCGCCGCCGCTGCAGCGAAGTGGTATCATCGCTGACAATTGCCCGGGTGAAGAGTCCTATGACGCGACTCGCTCGATTCGCTCTCAGTCTTTGCTGTTTCGTGCTGCTCCCCCATCAGGCCTTGGCGCAGCGCGGGATGGCAGATGGCACCAACACCGTCAGCGTGACCGGCACTGTTTTTTCCGATTCCCACAATCAACGGGTTTCGCAGGCCGAAGTCCGCTTGTGTGACAGCGGCGGCAATCCGGTCGGGGAAACGGTCGCAAACGACTCGGGAGAATTTTTCTTTCGCGGCATTACTCGCAACACTTATATCCTCTCGGTCAGCGCCAACGGCTTTCAATCGCAAGACGTCCATCTCGACCTGAGCTTTGGTTCCGACCGCGGGATGTCCGTATTTCTCAAGCCTCTCCCCGGCAATTCCCCAGCGCCGGCCTCCGCATCGAGCGTCTCCACACACGAGATGTCGATGCCGCAGAAGGCTCGTGACCTGGTCGCATCGGGCGAGAAAAAGATCTACCACGACAAAAATCCTCAGGGCGGCCTGCAAGACCTGCAGCAGGCGATTGCCGTCGCTCCCGGCTACTTCGAAGCGTATTACCAGACGGCGATGGCCTACGTGTCTCTGGGCAAGTCTGCTGACGCGGAAAAGGCGTTTCGCCAGTCAATCGATATTAGTGGGGACAAATATGGCGAGGCCGCGGTCGGCCTTGGCGCTCTGATGGTGAATGCGGGAAATTCCGCCGAAGGCGAAAAAGCCATCCGCCACGGCATTGAATTGAATCCCAACTTCTGGCTGGGATATTACGAACTGGGCAGGGTTTTGCTCAATCAGAAAAATTTCCCCGACGCAGGGAAAGCCGCCGAGCAGGCCCGCTCACTCGCTCCGGCTTCACCGATTGTTTACCGGCTGCTTTCGAATGTGCATCTAAACGAAAAAAATTACTCGGCGCTTTTACAGGATCTCGACGCCTACATCAAGCTCGATCCGGATAGTCCGGCTGGTTTGCGCGCAAAAGAACTCCGCACCCAGGTTGCACAGAAGGTCCCAGATGCAAAGCCACCTGTAGCGGGTGAGCCGACAACTAAGTAGCGCAGGTGTAAGAAGACCCGAACGATTTGCCGCTGGCGCTCTCGCCCGCTACTCAATCACCGAAGCTCCTACATCGCCCGGCAAAGCCATCGCACACGCGATCTCGTCCCGTCGTAGCCTTGCCGCGAAGTGTGCGAGTCAATCGGCATTGGGGGCGCGGTCGCCACACTCCCCTGCCACACCACCCGGCATGCGGGTCCGCACCGGGCGGTTCCGTAAGGTTGAGCCCTTACGGGCCGGAGGTTCGAGTCGTCCTTCGCCACAAGGGCTTCGCCGCTCGACAGGTTTCCGCTTCGGCTTCTCCGTATTCCGAGCCTGTAAAGCTCAGCTAAGGCTGATTGGCTGGCGCCATGCCACCCGTGAGTTCGACGTTCTACGACTCGCTCTCACTGTTTGGGCCTTCCTCACTCCCGTGAGTACTACGCCCGCTGCTGACTTCTGCCGCACGGTCAGAGTGAATCGCTCCACCCTCAGTCCCGAGTTCGAGACGTGCAACAGATCTCCCGAGGTAAGTTCGATCGCCTTCCACGCGCAACCGCCGGATTTACCACCAGTGTCCTTGATGGACAAGGACTTCGCGATCATTGGCCCGCTCGCCCGAAATCGTAGGCCTCCTATCCGCTTCTTGTTCATCGGCTCGGGTGTTTGCTACACGCTTCTTTCAGACCTCGCCTCGCGGCCCGGCCCTTGCGTTTCGCTAACCCTTCTCCTCCATCAGGATGGGTAGAGGACTTTCACCTCCAAGCTATCGAACATGCTCGGCACACCAAAAAAAGGGCGGCCCTGAAGGGCCGCCCTTTCCTGCATTTTGTCGAAAAACGCTTTAGAAGATGAACTTGCCCTGAATCTGGCAAATCCTCTGGTCCGTGGCTGCCGCTGCGAACGCTCCGTAAGGAGACGTCGGCATAGTAGCCGTGAAGGGGGCCGATCCGAACGGGGCAATTGCGCCGCTGGTGTTCCCGTACGCCGTCCCGTAGTTCAGGTGATTCAGCACGTTATAGGCGTTGAACCCGATTTGGAACTTGAAGCGCTCGGTCAGATCGAACGTCTTGCGGATGCTGAAATCTGCTCCGAAGAAGCCCGGCCCGATGAACGCGTTCCGCCCAACCACGTCGTTCGTAAAGTTGGTCGAAGGTGCAAGGGTGTTGGGAGCGGTCCCGAAACACCTAAATCCCGTGAGCAGGCCAACCGCACAGGGGTTGCTGTTCGAGAAATTCCTCGTCGTAAACGTCGAGGAAGGCTGTGCAATGATTGTTGCGAATTCCAGGTTATCGTTTACGAACTTCCCCAAGGTTTGCCCGTCGGTAAGGCTGAACGGGAATCCCGTGTGGAAGAATATATTTCCCGAAATCTGCCAACCAGCAACCGCCAGATTCGTCAGATGGTTTTCCGACTTGAACGGCAGCGCATAAATGTAGTTCGCGCTGATGTTGTGCCGGATGTCATCGTCCGAGGAGGAATAGCCGGCATTGGGATTGAACGGATTCACCTGGTTGAGCACGCTGTTAATCACGCTGAACGGGTTGATTCCGCCATTCGAATTGCTATCCAGCGAGTGCGAGTACGAATAATTGAATCGTCCCGACAGCCCATGCCAATCGTTCTCCAGAATCGAGACAGTGATCCCGTTGTAGTTGGAATGGCCGGCGTTCGTCAGTTGCTGCACGTTCGCAACACGCGGGTCGGGCGCGACGGACGGCAGACCAGAGTTGGTGAAACCCGCGCCGATGCAGTTAGTCGGATCGCAGTAGGAGTTCAGGAAGGGGTTGACCATCAACTCGTCATAGCCGTGATTGCCCACATAATTGAAGGACACCGAGGTGTTGCGAGTAAGAGCGCGCTGAATTTCGAAATTCCACTCAAGGTACTTCGGGTTCAGAATCTTCGCCGCGGTATCCTGCATGTTCGGGACGATCAGGTTACCCGTCGCCGGCGAAAGGCAACCGCCGTTGATTCCCGAAGCGGCAGTTGCGTAGGTGTTCAGGTTTCCACCGCTAGCGAAGTTCGACGCGAAGGCGCTGTTGCACTGCTGGACGACGTCCACACCGCTTCCGGGGAAGGCGGTTGACGCGTTTGGCTGTAAGTCAAATGCCAGGGTGCCTGCCGCGACCTGCCACGGATTCACGACCGGGAAGTTCGTCGTGTAGTTGCCCAGAATTTCTCCGGGGTAAAGGTCGGTGAATAGGCCAACGCCGCCGCGGATTACCGTCTTGTCACCGATGGGGCTCCAGGCAAAACCAAACCGGGGTTCAAATACCACGGCCTCTACATTCGGCAGAATCTGCTTCAATCCCGTCTGGAAAGAACCGCCCGGGAATGCCGCATTGTACGGAACATCCGCGCCGTGTGACATGTCGCTGAACGGCGTCACCGGTAGCGTCGCGCAAGCCTGCTGGCAAATGCCGCCGGAATTGCGATCCGCCCGCAAGGTCATGGTGAGTTTCAATTTCGAATTCATGCGCCATTCATCCTGGAAATACAAGCCGAAGCTGTAGAACGCGAGCGGTTGGCGTGGTGTGGATGTGAAGTTGTAAAGAAGGTTTCCGCCGACTCCGGGCACGAATATCTGGTCGTTGGCAAAACCCAGGAGCGAAGTGTTGATTCCAGGATACTGCGTCTGGGTTTCGGCAGCATAGTCGCTGACATCGTCGCGGCGGAAGTTTACTCCCATCTTGAAGGAATGATCTCCCTTTGTGATGGCGAGGTCGTCGATAATCTGCCACTGCGTAACGTGGCGGCCTTGAGGATATCCGAAGCCGGCTGCAAAACCACCGGGGCTTCCCGAACCGGTGCCGAGCGCAGTCACAGAAGAGCCGTCAACCGTGAAGGCAAGGTTGCCAGGAAACAAGGCCAGCGCCGCGGTCGGATCGGGGTTGCCGAAGACCGCCGCGTAGTACAGCACCGATCCGATGAAGTTATTCACGACGTTCGGGCTGAACAGGTGCGTGTAGTTCAACTGCCCTTCATCCTGAGGCTGAACGCTATTGTCGTTGAACACCGGATTTACGGAGTCCGTGTAGGTCGGCTGCACACCGCGGTCGAACTTTACGCGGCCGAAAATCTTGTCCTTGTCGCTGAAGGAGTAATCCACGCGTCCGCTCAGCAGCCATTCTTTGTTGCCGTTCGAGACGGATTGCGTGTAGCTCTCCGTGCACGCTCCTGGGGTAGCTCCGCCGGGTTGTAACGCCGCTGGAAGTATAGCGCCAGAAATCGGGTCACTAATTATGCCCCCGGCGCTTACGTTGTAGTTCACGCAGCTCCCAAAGGGGTTCGTCGTGCTAGCCACGGTATTCGGCACTGCCTTGTTAATGCCCAGTGCATTGTTGTAAAGCGAGAACGCATTCGTATAGAACGCTTGCGTCGCGGCGTCCTGCGGAACGTTGGCCAGCGTATAAGTCTGAAACGCCGGCGTCATCAGCGTCACGGAGTGCACGGATCCGAAAATGTAACGAATGCCCTCGGTGTTCACGAAGAAGAAAGCTTTGTCCTTCTTGATCGGACCGCCGAAAGCTGCCGCCCACTGGTTGTTGTTCTCAAAAGGCCGCGTGCCGCCAAACAGCTTGTTGATCGGATCGTTCGCGGTCAATTCGCGCCCTGTCCAGTAATAAACGGCGTCGCCGTGATAGGCGTTGCCGCCGGACTTGGTTGAATAGTCAACCTGCGCGCCCGCCTGACGGCCGTACTGGCCGGTGTAGCCGTTCGCAACGATCGCGACTTCTTGCATCTCGTTGCCGCCGAGCAGCAAGTTGCTGGCGCCCGTGTTGTTCAGGTTCAAGAATGGATCGTTGTAGTCATTGCCGTTCACCGTAAACAGGTTCGCATCAGCAGGCAACCCGAATGCGCTGAAGTTGCCGTAGCCGCCAACCGTCGAGTTGTTCGCCACGATGCCAGGCGCGGAGTTCGCAATGTAAGTGACGTCGCCGCCGGGATTCGGTGTTTCCGTCATCTGGCGAGCGTCGAAGGTCGTCGTGATGTTCGCGTCTTCGGTCTGCAGCAGCGCACCTTGCGCCGTCACTTCGACCGTCGTGCTCACGCTTCCAGTTTCCAGCTTGATGTTCACCGCAACGATCTGCCCCAACACCACATCCACACCCGTCGCTGACGTTTTAAACCCTTGCTGCGTCACTGCCAGCGTGTAGCGGCCGGGCTTGAGCAGCGAAAAACCGTAGACGCCGCTCGAGGACGACGTAACGGTCTGCGCTTCTCCACTCGAAGCTTCCGTCAGCGTTACCTTCGCGCCGACTATTACTGCGCCGGTTTGGTCTGTGATCGACCCGCTGATTCCACCGGTCACCACGCTTTGCGCGGCAGCCATGAATGGCAGCAACAACGCGAGCAGTGCAACGATGCAAAGCGGCTGCTTGAATCGCATTTTTCTCTCCTTGTTTCGTCTAACTTTCAAATGGTTGGGGCGGAAATGCCTTCCGCTACATGTACCAACGACGCCAAATCTGTAATGATCCCCACCCTCCTAACGCAAGAGAATTGCCATCTTGGGATTAATATTAAGTGCTTTACGTAGAATAATATAGACTGGTTACAGGTTTTCGGAGGTACTGAGGATATACGTGTTTTGGAATATTGGTACTATATTCCATTTCTCGGATGGGAGCCCCATCTTCTTGCATTTGAGTGCACAGAATCGGCCGACGTACCGCATGACACCTCGACCGGGGTGCCCGGTTGTGTGGCCATAATTGATCCGGACGACGGGAATCGCCTGCAGGCACACCTTCCTAACCAGGTGGGGTCGAGTGATCCGAGGATTCTTGACGTACCGGCAGCCCTAGGAACGCGAGCTAGTCACTTTCTATTGCTCAGGAGCCTTAAACACTAACTGTGTGCCCTTCTTCAACTTAACGTCGCCAACACCGGATTGTAGGGCGGAATACTGTTTTTGGTTTTGCACCGATGACGCCAAGCTCATTCCTCGTATTCCATACACACCGACGCTGGTGGCCATGAGCTCTCCCCCGTTGCCCAGGTTCCGGTTCTCACCCGCGACCGCTGAGTTGATGTTCGTCGCCGCCATTCCTCGCCCATCCTGCAACGAATCGGCGGAAACAGTGGCTGCCGGGGCCAGCGCTTGAATTTTCACGTTGAGCGTCGAAAGGGATCCACCTTTGGGCGCCACTTGATCGAAAACGATGACGATCATCGAAGCGGAACTTTTGCTAAACGTCTCCACTTGGCTGATATGGCCAGTTAGGATCGACCCTTTCTTCAGTAATACGTCATGCCCCGGTTTGACGTCGCGGGTAGTTTCGGCCTGCACCGCGTCACCAGGCTTATTCCTGCTCGCATCCAAATCCGTGTCGAGCTTCGCAACAATCCCGACGCTACTCGGAATATTCAAAGTCGGCGCCGCCGCGCTCGCTGGCGCGCCGGTCTGCGCAATGCTCGGCAACGCCGCCGCCAGGGCCGCCAGCAGCAAGATTCCTGTTCGTATCATTTCCAGTTCTCCTGAGGGGTTTGCGCGAAAAACGGTAGGCGCTCGCCGCTATTAGGTACGACGCGCGAGCTTAGCAAAAGGCTACAGAGACAGCAAGCGCAGGAACAGATTACTTACTTTGTTCATTGCGCGTCGGTAACGTTACTGTTAACGCACGTTACCCTGAGATTCTGTCTGCACACAGCGCTGCTTGGTGCCGAGGTTGAGGATCTTGTCCGGCTAGCCGAGTCTCGCCGCCACTTCGTCCGGCGTTTGAGCAATCGCGAGCCTCGCCGGCAGCGCCGCGAGTGCGGCTGCCGGAGCGTCCGCCGCTACAGGCTGATTCTCATCGCGATACCGCATCTGCGCAACGCTTCCATGCGAAACGCCATATATACGCTTTCAGCGAACTTCGTAAGTTCGGATGACGGACCTACTTTTCTACGTAGATACGCCTCTTAACATCTTTAGTTTCAATAACATGAAATTGGGCTGAATTGGCATGGCCATTGCACAACCGCTCAGGCGGCGTTTGTCGGCTGCGCGGGCAAATTCTCTGCGCTCGCGGCCTACTCCGCACAGGTCCTGCGGCCTCAAATCGGGCCGGAACAGCTCAACTTCTAGGAGGATGTATGAATCTGAAGCGGTTTCTTGCCGCGCTGTGTTCTCTTTTCCTAGCCGCGGTTTTTACGCTCGCTCTCCCCAACGCCGCGAAAGCGGATAACGAATATGCCAGCATTCGTGGGACGGTCACCGATGCATCCGGAGGAGTCGTACCGGATGTCGCGATAACTGTGACGAACCCCGACACGGGGATTACGCAGCGTGCGGTTACGGGCAAGGACGGCACGTTCAACATCCTCCAGGTTCAAATCGGCGACTATACGCTAAAAGCTGAAAAAGCCGGTTTTAAGACATTCGCCACTACCAAAATCCACCTGGAAGTGAATCAGGTTTACGCCGCCGACATCAGGATGGAAATCGGCGAATTCACTCAGGTGGTTACGGTCGAGTCCAATGGAGTGCAGGTTGAAACCAGCACCCCGCAGCTTGGCTCGGTAGTCGATTCCAATCAGATACTCAATATGCCCCTGCTTGGCCGCAACTGGCTGCAATTACAGCAGCTCGAGCCCGGGGTCCAGGCAGCCTCGGATCGCTTTGGTACGGGCACGGGCGGTGGAAACTTCTCGACCAATGGCGCGCAATCGCAGATGAACAGCTTCCTGGTGGACGGCACCGATAGCAATGACATCGTGCTGAACACGCAAACTTTTAATGTCAGCCCGGATGCTATTCAGGAATTCCGTGAGGTCACCAGCACGGTGAATCCAGAGTATGCCCGCGCCACAGGGTCTGTGGTCAACGCGGTGACCAAGTCCGGAACGAATTCTTTTCACGGCGATGTCTTCGAGTTTTATCGCACGCCCGATCTCAACGGACGCAATTTCTTCCAACAGGAGAAGCAAATCTTCCACCAGAATCTATTTGGCGGAACCATCGGCGGCCCGGTGATCAAGAACCACACGTTTTTCTTTTTCTCCTATCAGGGAAACCGCTTCGCGGCGCCGCAGAACGCGCCCAATGAGACGCCCGTTTACCCCTCCAATCCTCTAAACGGGACACTTGTGTTCCCAGCACTCTCGACATCCGCAAAGCTCTCTCCGTTCGCTCTGACCGGTGATAATGGAACTGTGTTCCCGGCGGGCACTGCGTATTCGAAAATATTTAGCCAGGGAACCATTCCAGCCGTGGACATCAATCCGATCTCGAATACGTTGGTGACAAAATTTGTTCCGTTGCCGAATGCGGTTGCAAACAATGTGCCAAGTTTCCAGTTCAGTCCCGCAGTCGAGGGGACGCAAGATCAGTATCTGGTCCGCATTGACCACACTTTCAACGCGAAGGACTCCATCTGGGGATCCTATCTGCAAGATTCCACACCACAAACCGAAACGATTCCTTTTGTCGGCACAGGTGCTTCGCTGCCAGGGTTCGGCGAAATCGACTCAGCACACTTCAAGTTCCTTACGCTGGCTTGGAATCACGTAATAAACGATCACATGCTCAACGAACTTCGTGGCGGCTGGAATCGCTTCAATTTCGGCGCCGTCAATCCCCAAAATCCCACGCTGCCGGCCTCTGTCGGGTTTACCGGAATCACGCCCCAGTTAACCGCGGGCGCCGGCTTGCCAGTGATTGACGTCGCCGGGTTGTTTGACCTGGGATTTACCCAGGATGGTCCGCAACCGCGCATTGACCAGAACTTTGAGCTTGCCGACAATTTTTCCTTCACCCACGGCCGCCATACCATGAAGTTCGGAATCGATTTCCGCCGTTGGTACGTGAAGAACCCGTTTGCAGCCCAGAATGACGGCTTCTACAATTTTGCCGGAACTGGCGCATACAGCACCGGAGTTCCCGGCGCTGATTTCTTGCTAGGCATTGCAGATAGCTACTCTCAAGGCAGCGGTACCCGCGCCGACGAGCGTGCGCAGCAGTACTACAGCTATGCCCAGGATGAATTCAAGATCAAATCGAACCTGACCATGACCTACGGTCTGGGTTGGACAGTTGACACGCCCATGATCGATGTCGCCTTTGACGGCCACGCGCAATTGGCGTTTAGGCAAGGCGAGCAATCAACCGTATTTCCTAATGCGCCTCCAGGGATCGTCTTCGGCGGCGACCCCGGCGCCAACCCCGCTGGCACCACTCATTTCAAGGACTTCGGACCGAGGCTTGGCTTCGCTTATAGTCCGAACTGGGACGGGCCTCTAGGTTGGCTTACAGGCGGAGCTGGGAAGACGAGCATTCGAGCGGGTTACGGGATCTACTATTCGCGATCGGAATCCGAGCAAGGAGACCAGGTACTCGGCATGCCTCCGTTCGCCATCACGTCCCGCGGAGCCGGAAGCCTGATCGTGAGCCCGACCCTGAACGGAAGTCCGAGCTTTGCGAATCCCTACGCGGATATCGCCGGGAACGGAAGCGTACCGAATCCTTTCCCCTTCGCCGGTCCACCAGCGAATGTTCAATTCACTTCGGCCGGGGGTTACTTGCCGATTTACACCTTCTGCTGCGCGAGTTTGGACGGCGGCACTCGCGATCCAGTACTTTACAACTACAACCTGACCATCCAACGGCAGGTTAACAACACGACTGTCGTCACACTGGGCTATGTAGGTTCGGCTGGCCGCCATGAGAGCGTGGCTCTTCCCGTAAACCTCGCTACCAATACGGCGCCATGCTCGGCCGAGCCTCAGACCTGCAACGCCAGCAGCCAAGCAACGATTTTCCCGAACGATTTCAAATTTCCGGCGAACATTTACGGCCCGATCGACACGATTTTCAGCATCGGAAACTCCAACTACAATTCGTTCCAGGCGAGCGTGAATAAGCATCTCTCGCATGGGCTGCAGTTCACCGCAGCTTATACCTGGGCTCACTCACTGGACGATGCCTCCGGGTTCGAAAATTCCGGATTCGGCGGTTCCAACGCTGGATTCGGAGGTTTCGGCAGCGTAAGGGCCTCGAACCCCTACTGCTTCCCGCGTTGCGATTATGCGAGTTCGGCCTTCGATGGAAGGAATCGTCTGGTAATCAGCTATTTCTATCAGATTCCGGGAACGCACGGCTCGGGTTGGGTTTCGCGGGCTACCAACGGATGGACGATAGCCGGAATTACTACGTTTCAAGGTGGCTTCCCGCTCGATGTCGTCAACACGGCGGACCCGTCACTGGGATGCCAGCAGAATGGCGAGGACTTCTCGTGCTGGGACGTACCGAATCAGGTAGGCGCGGTAAAGAAACTGAATCCCCGCACCAATGGCAACGCGTGGTTCAACGCGAGCGCGTTCGCTCCGGTGGTTCTCGCTCCTGGCACTCCCGTGAATAGCGCCGCGGCTTACGGTAACGCTTCGCGCAACGTGGTTCCCGGACCGGGCCGCAACAACTGGGATTTCCAACTCTTCAAAGACACAAAGATCAACGAGCGCATGAGGTTTGAATTGCGGGCGGAGGTTTACAACATTTTCAACCACACTCAATTCAACCCGCAATTCATCATTACTGACATCAACCAAGGCGCTTCCTTTGGCCAGGCCACCGCTGCTTACGATGCGCGCGAGACTCAGCTGGCGGCTAAGTTCTACTTCTGATTTGCGCGCAAGTATTTCCGTTACGTCCGCGCCGCCGGTTGGCGCTACTTTCCCGTTAGGGGACGGTAGCGCCGCCGTCTCTTGAGCGTCTTGGGCGATCTGGCTACACGCCCTGTGGATGGGGCAACGCGGCTCCCTGTGCCGAGCAGTTTGCCGGTGCGCGGGGATTCAATTTCGGCTGTTGACCTCATTAACCAGAACAAAGACACACAAAAAAGGCGGCCCGCGGGCCGCCCTTCTTGCATTTATCTTCACTCTGTTGCGAAGCTATCGATGCAGCGGGTCTAGGCCATCACCGCTCCGCGTAGACTGTTTCTGACCGGAGCCGTCGCAACCCGCTGATTCGCGGCGCCTACAACGGCAGCCGTCCGGCTCACTGCGCGTCGGTAACCTTGCCTTTGACGAACGTGACCTTGAGGTCTTTATACACATAGATCTGCTTCGGGCCCAGGTTCAAGATCTTGTCAGGCTGGCCAAGTATGGCAGTTACCTGGTCTGGCGTCTGCCCGATCTCGACCGTAGCTGGCGGAGCCGCCGGGGCTGCTGGCGCCGCGGCCGGAGGGTCCGCCGCTGCTGGCTGTTGATTCGCATCGCCGCCCGCCGCCTGCTGCTGATTTCCGCTATCGTCCGATTTCGCCGAGTCGTCCGCCTGAACTGTCAAAACTTCCGCGACCAAGCTCAACACCTGATCCGAGCTGAGGTTCGAGCCTTTCGGGTAAATGAATTTGAGCTGCGAGTAATACCGGATATCCTGATACGGGTCGCTGAACAAGGTGAAAAGAATACCGTCGGGCTGCACCGCGATACTGGTCACCCAGAATTTCTCGCCGGTAACAAATTGCCGCCCCTGCACGGTCTGCGGCGGCGGATGTCCGATCATGCTGCCAAAACCCTGCAGCTTTTGATGCACACCGTATGCTCCCTCAGAGAGCTTGCCGCCGCTATAGGTGTTCACCGGCGGTATTTGCGTTGAGGTCGGGTACATCAGCAGCTTGTCTTTCTGCAGCACCAGTACTGCGCCCGCGGTGACGATGTCGCTCTTGTCGTCGGTGGGTTTCGTCAGCTGGTACTTCGCTTCCAGTTGGCTCTGCAGCGAACCCTGCGCTCCCGCCGCAAACCATGGGAAAATTCCCGCTACCGCCAGGACGGCAATTTGCATCCGAATCGGAAGTCTGGCCTTCATTGCTAACTTCTCCTTGGGCGTGGCAAGCCCTGCGGCATATTTCGGAAATTGTGAATCTCGGTGTCTGCGTTTTTCGCTTCGAACGTCGCTCGATCGGGAGCGTCAGCGGCTTTCGCCACCGACGCTCCGATCCTGTTTTATGAGTCACGGCATGTTGATTCTGGTGCCGCGACCGCCAGAGTTACTTTGTACTAGTCACTGCCCTGACCACTGGACCCTGCCTGCGATTGCACGTCCGCTTCGGCTTTATCTGCATCCGCCTGCTGCGCCTCCAGATCGCCTTTCACCGTTGTATCCGGCTTCACTTGACCATCCGGATTCGCGCGAGTCTTGGTGTCAGGAGCTGCCGGCAGGCCGTTCTTCCCTTGGTTGTCCGCGAGCGTCTTAAGCCCGGAATCCAACTGCTCGCGGAAGTGGTTGTGCATTTCCTGCAGATCGTCAACGGTCACCGCGACTTGCGAACCCGACGGGCAGTCGGATTTCTGGCTCGCGCTGACCAGCACCTTCACGCTCTTGTTCGCATCCGGAGTGTCTTCGATTCGTGTCACCACGTCTCCGGCGGATAGGGAACAATCCTGCCCGTCCGGCCCCGTCTCGTTCAGCACGTCGCTGACGATAAAGGTCCGATGGTTGGGATCAAGCGCCGCAGGCGTCTCTTCCGGTGGGTTCGCATCGGCGGAGGTATCTGCCGCCGGCGCTGCTGCTGCCGCAGGTTGTGGCGCCGCCGCAGCGGCTTGCTCGGCAGCCAACTGCGCCTTCACTTCATCTGCGATCGCCTGCTTCACTTCCGGCGTGAGCGCTACCCCGCCGCCACCACCGCCACCGGAATCCTGAGCGCTAGCATCCCCTTGCGCCGCAGCCGCATTCGCGTTCGCTGCCGCTTGCGCTTCATACGATGCCTGCAGGTTCTGGCTGATGACGTAGTCCGTCATCCACAGTGCTGCAGTTGCATAAGCCGGGTACGGATTGAAGTAATAGCCGTAGTATCCGAACCACGGCGCTCCTCCCCAGCCCCATGAATAAACTACCGGTGCCGCCCAAGGATTGTAGGCCCAGCCATAGAATCCCGGACCGTAGTAGTAAGGAGACACGTAACCGTAGTAGTAGCCTCCATGGTAATAGCCACCGCGGTATCCATACGCGTAGTACCGGCCGCCACGGTAGTAGGTTCGCCCCATATACCGGTGCCCGTCGCGTCCCCGGTAGCCTCGCTCGCCGTAGCCTCCGTGCCGCCCGGTGTTGACCAGCCGGCCGCCGCCAGGACGCCGCGACTCAACTCTTGTGCTTCCGTGCGCGCCATGAGTGATCGTTGCACCCTTGGACGTCTTGATGGAAGTAACTTTGCCGTTCGAATTCACGCGAGCGGTGTTGCCGCTCTTGGTGGACACAGTCTTGGTCGCTGCGTGGGTGCTGGCCCCGCCCTTACCGGCAGCCGCACCACCCTTAGCGGACGCGTTCGTCGCACCACCCTTACCAGCAGCGGCCGTCGTGCCTTTAGCGCCAGCTGTGGTTGTCCCTTTGCCGGCCGTGGTCGTCGCGCCCTTACTGGCGGTTGTCGTCGTGCCCTTGCTAGCTGTGGTGGTTGTACCCTTATTGGCGGTGGTAGTTGTACCCTTGTTCGCCGTCGTCGTCGTCGTGCCCTTACTGGCGGTTGTCGTCGTGCCCTTGTTGGCGGTGGTGGTTGTGCCCTTATTGGCGGTAGTGGTTGTACCCTTGTTAGCCGTCGTCGTCGTGCCCTTGTTAGCGGTGGTCGTCCCGCCCTTATTGGCAGTGGTCGTCGTACCCTTGTTGGCGGTCGTCGTACCCTTGTTGGCAGTTGTCGCGCCCCCTCCTCCTGCCTTAGCGCCGCCACTGCTGCCTCCGCTCGGATGTGAAGCAGGAGCTGAAGCATGCGCTGGGGCTGAAGCATGCGCTGCAGGGGCTGGCGCACTCTTGTTCTTCTGCCCCCAAGCCAGGCTGGGGACCGTGATCAGGCTCAGGATTAAGAGCCACTTCGCCACGATGCTGGTGCTGGGCCGAGTCGATTTCATCGTAACTCTCCTCTTGGTGTGAAATTCCGTATGTGACTCTACTGCCGAGAACGTCGGATCTCTAGGAATTAGCTGGCGCCTTCCCTCTCGGGCTTCCCCGCCGCTTGCCCAACGAATTCGGCCGAGCTGGACGCCCCCGATCGCACTCCCTGACAGTTTCAAGGGTTGCCCCAGCACGGGCCGGAAGGATTCCACACTGCAATGAGAATAATAGGTTTATGCCACATGACCGCCGCGCTCGATCACCCCAAAGCGGTGGTCCACTTCGCATTGCGCAAAAGCAACTGAAAAAACGTCATACCCGGGAAAGAATTCCGCTTCGCCGGCTCGTCCCAGTCCAGGCGCACGATGAAAAGCTTGGCACTATATTGCAGGTATCGGCTGCACCCTTGATTAGATCACGTAGGAAATCGGCCACTCACAGAAGCCGCATTACAAATTATTATGAAGTCGAATCCATTGTTCCCGCGCCGTCGAGAACACCTTGCCGAGCAGTGAAAGAAGACCCCAACTGCCGTTCGACGGTGTCACCCGCCATCGCGCACAAACTTTCCAGATGTCCGTTACCAGGGACTTCTGGATCCCGTTGTAAGCTATTGTGCAAGAACATAGGCCCGCCGCGCGCCTCTGTCAAGCTCGGAAAATCACGTCCGTTCGTGACATGTGACCCTCCGCCGGCCACTCCTATCAAGCGGCGCGGCGGCACGATCCCCTTCAGCATGCCCTTTCACTCTGCCGCAAATGTCGTAGAATGTCGGCAGCTTTCGGGCTTTCTCGACCCATCGCTCCTAGACCTGTAGAGGCCAAATGACCGACGACGTCACTGGCGCACGTAAAGGCGACTACCTCATCCTCGGCACTCTCGGCGCCGGAGGAATGGGCAAGGTCTACAAAGTCCGCAACACACTTTCCGATCGCGTCGAAGCCATGAAAGTTCTGTTGCCTGATCTTTCCGAGCAGCAGGAACTCGCCGACCGTTTCTTGCGCGAGATCAAGGTCCTCGCCAGTCTGCATCATCCCAATATCGCCGAGCTGCGCACCGCGCTTACCATCGGCAATCAGCTCGTGATGATCATGGAGTACGTCGAGGGAACCACGCTCGCCTCCCGCCTGCAACAAGGCGACATGCGCTACGCAGACGCGCTCGCTTGCTTCGATCAAGTGCTCGCAGCGCTCGCCTGCGCGCACGCGCAAAGAATCGTGCATCGCGACATCAAGCCCGCCAACATCATGCTCGCTCCCTACGGCATCGTTAAGCTGATGGATTTCGGCATCGCGCGTTCCGGCAACGATATGGGTCTCACCATGACCGGTACCACACTGGGCTCGGTCGCCTACATGTCTCCCGAACAAGTTCGTTGCGAACCGCTCGACGGCCGCTCCGACCTTTACTCCGTTGGTGTCTCGTTGTACGAGACGATCACCGGACAGCGCCCCTACGTGAGCGACAACAACTTCGAAGTGATGCAAGCGCATCTGCAAGTGCCTGCGACGCCGCCGATTGACCTCAAACCCGATATTCCGCCCGGGTTAAATCAGCTGATCCTCATGGCCATGGCGAAGAATCCAGCGCAGCGTTTCCAGACCGCCGACGCGATGCGCGGCGCGCTGCGCAGCGTCGCACCGGTTCTGGGCGAGCCCACTCCCTTCGTACCGATTATTGCGGACTCAACGCTCGACATGTCCTCGCCGCAGACGCCGCAACCGGAAAGGCCCAGCACTGCGCGTTCAGTGACCGCGCGGCCGGTCGCGCAGCAACCGATCACCGCTCGCCCCGTGACTGCTCGCCCCGTCACCGCGCAGCCCGTTCCCGCCCGATCGCTCGCTCCCACTCCTGCGCCAGTTCCGCTTGCGCCGACGATTCCGCTGTCCGGCTCGGCGCACCAGCATCCGCAAGCACAGGTTCGGGCGGCAGTCGCGCCCGCGCAAGCGAGCGCCGGCCATCGCCGCGGACTGTATATCGCTCTCGGCGCGCTAATGGCGCTCGTGATCCTGGTTGCTTCCGGGTTCGGCGTGAAGCGCTGGCTCGATACGCACTCGCCCGAGAACTCGGCAACTGTGCCTACGGACAATCCGGCTCCCGCTGCGCCAGCGCCCGCCGCAGATGTGAAGGCTCCGCCGGTGCTGCCTGCGCCGCAGGCTGTTCCCGCGGCAGATACAACCCCCGGCAAAGCAGCGATCGATGCGAGCGTGAAACGGCGCGCTGGCGCGACGCCTGCCGTACAGAAGCCACCGCCACAAGACACCCCGCAGCAGGCTGTGCCGCAGCCCGTCGCGCTACAACCAAACACGCAACAACCGAGCACGCCAGAGCAAAGCGCGACAGAGCAGCCAGCTCCCACGGCCCAGCAAGCCTCACCTGCGCAGCCAGATCACCGCGCGGCGGAGCAATCCGCGCGAAGAACCGTGGCTTCGGTCGCGCAGCTCGCGGCGCTGGAGCATGAGGAGTTCGACGAGCTTTCCGCGCGCGACAACTCTGTGAACGCCCGCATCGCGGCGCTGCCGCAGCAGCCCAGTAGCGACGTCGGCGCGTCGCAACAGAACGCGCGCAACGATCTGGCGCTCGCGCAACGCGCGCTGCAACACGGCGACGTGCAAAACGCGCAGAAATACATGGAACAAGCGGACGCGGAATTAAACAAGCTGGAGAAATCTCTCGGCCACTAGGATTGCTTCCGCCAGCTGTGCAGCTACTGCCGGGAGACGTTGACGAAGTACAGATCCGTAGCCACATCGAATTCGTTTTTCTGCAGCGGCGTTTTCATCGTCTGCCAGTAAGTTGTGGGCTGAATAATTTGCCAATCGGTTTTCTTTCCCGCGCGAATGGGCATGGCGAAATCCGGCTCGTCCGCCTGCCAGCGATAGTCGACCGTGCCGTCCGCTTCGCTAAATTTCAGCTCGAGGGTGGGAATCGCGGTGTGCCGCAGATATTGCTCGAAGAGCGGCGTGAGATTCATTCCGGTCTGCTGGTTGAAATACTGGACGACGTCTTCGGTCATGATGTTCTGATATTTAAAATGTTGATAAAAATCGTGGATCAGCGCGAACCAGCGGACGTCATCGTTCACCACGCTGCGCAAAGTATTCAAGAATAGGGCGCCCTTGAAATACATATCCTGCGGCGGAGTGGCGGCGATGCCGCGCTCGGCAATGATCGGCTCGCGGTTCTGCACCTTGGCTCGGTAACCGTTGACGTACTTGATCGCGTCTTCGTGCCCGAACCGGTATTCGACGTAGAGAACTTCCAGATACGTCGTCCAGCCTTCGTGGATCCACATGTCCGAGCGGTCCGCCGCCGAAACGCTGTTGCCGAACCATTCGTGCCCGCTTTCGTGGATGATGATGAAATCGAATTTCGGGCTGACGCCGACGCCGGTCCAGTCGCGGCCCAGGTAGCCGTTGCTGAAGTGATTGCCGTAGGTGACCGCGCTCTGATGCTCCATGCCGGAATAGGGCACTTCCACCAGCTTGTAGCCGTCCTTCGGAAAAGGATACTCACCGAAATAATGCTGGTAGGCCTCGATCATGCCCCTGGCCTGCGCGAACTGTTTTTTGGCTTTTTCCAGATCCTCAGGCAGGACGTAGAAATCCAGCGGCAGGTCGCCCAGCTGATCTGAAAAGTGCACGTAGTTACCGATGTTCAGCGAAACGTCGTAATTGTTGATGGGATACTGCACCAGCCAGTCCCAGCGCGTGTAGCCGTCACCCAGGTCGGTCTTTCCTACAAATTTTCCGTTGGAAACATCCACGAGTCCGTTGGGAATCGCGACACTGATCTGCATGTTCTCGACTTCATCGCGCCACTGATCCTTGTTCGGCCACCAGACGCTGGCGCCAATGTCCTCGCACGCAGTGTAAATCCACGGACGTCCGGCAGGATCTTTGCCGAAAGTGAATCCGCCGAAGCGAGCGGTCTGCAGCGGATGTCCGGAGTAATAAAAATCAATCGTGTATTCCTGTCCGGCGTCGAGCGTTTCCGGGAAGTCCACGAACACGGCGCCGGAATCGCGAACGTAGGGGAGGCTCGTCGCGCCGAGAAGAATTTTGTCCACCTCGAGCGCGGGATGCAGATCGAGCTGGATGCGCCTGCCGTCGGCAAGCATCTTGAAGCGGATGGAGTTTTTGCCGCTTATGGTCTGCTTCTCGGGATCAACGCGCACATCCAGATGATAGGAAAGCAAATCGTTATTGACGCGATACGGGCCATAGGCCCCGCGCAAAATGTCCGCGCGCGTTGGCGCAGCTGACGGTTGTAGAGTTGCGGATGCGGCGGGTCGTTGCCACGCTGATGAAGAAGCCGAAGGCGCGGTCTGCGGGGCGGCGTGCCCCGAGGTGGCAGCAGCCACAAACAACAGAAAAGCCGCAACTTGCGCCAAGCGCTTGCAGAAATTCGATCCGAACATCCCTTTGGCTCTCCTGTGGGCGTAGGGGCGTGATGCGATCAAAAAAGTAACACGCGGAGAGTCGCGAAGCCAGCGCGGCGGGCGCTAAGGGAAACCCGTGATTCGCAAGCTGTAGTCGCTGAAAAGCGCCTGGCGAGAGAGGCTTTATACGGGGATTAGAAATGGCGCCCTCCTTTTGCTTTCAGTAATTTAGGGCGATTTCTAATCGCAGTCGAGCCGATTAGAACAGGTGACAAGCGGAAACGGCGCCACCGAAGATTCGGCCGCCTGCAGTTTCATCCCGTAGAGGGGGAAAGGGCGGGCCGGGGGAACCCGCCCTTTTTGGTGGCTTCGATGTTCCAGCTAAAACAGCAGCTTCAATGCGAATTGAATCTGCCGCGCCGAGCCGAAGTCACCCACGGGGAACCGCGTGTTGAGAATTTTGCCGAACGCGGCGCTGGTTACCGTGTTGGTGGGGTTGCCAAAGTTGGGATGGTTGAAAATATCGAACATCTCGGTGCGGAATTGCAGGTTGAGCCGTTCGGTGATTTTCGTGTTCTTGACGATGGAGAAATCGGTGTTAACGAAGTCCGGACCAGGAAGCGAATCGCGTCCGGCGCTTCCGGGATGGCAACTCCCGGGAATGATGGGATAGATTTTGTTCCCCGGGGTTCCCGGAGTTGTGTTGCTGGGGGTAGGGCTAAACGTACAGGGAACCGCGTAGGTGGGATTCGTTACGTCGGCACAGTCTGGTATCGCGGGCGCTCCACCGGTGAACGGTGCAGCGAACGGCTCGCACAGCAGCGTGTTGCTGTAGAACTGACTAGGATTTCCAGTCCCGGAAACGGCGCGGAGTTGATCCGGCCGCACGGTGAGCGAGGAGCCTGGCGCCGGACCAATAATCAAAAGCGGCGTAATCGGATTGCCGCTCTGGGCCATGCTCACGACACCGAGCTGCCATCCGGCGACGAATCGATTGCCTTTGAACGGCAGCTGGTAAAAACCGCTGACCACAATGCGGTTGCGCACGTCGAATTCCGATGAAGCGTAATCGCCGCGCGGATTGTAAACGTTCTGCACCGGAACGGCATCGCCGGAACTGACCGAGCTGTAATCGAGAGAATGCGAATAGGTATAGGCGGCGAGAAACTCGAAGCCGTGGGACAGATGTTTGTTGAGCGTGACCCACAACGCGTTGTAGTTGGAATTCCCCGGACTGAAAATTCGCGTGATATTGCCAATAGCGCAGGGAGGATTGGGAGGTGCGCACTGCGCGGGCAGAACCGCGCTGCTAAGCGGAAGAGTGGTATAGGGGCGCGTGGCATCGTAGAAACCATCCGTCACGAACGGCTGATTGAAATTGCCGGTCATTTGCAGGTGCGTGGCCTTCAATCCTACATACGCAACCTCCAGCCCCAGTGAAGAGGTGAGCTCGCGTTCGACGGTGAGATTCCAATCCTGCGCGTACATATTGTCGAAATTGGGATCAAGCGCGCTGGGACCCAAGCTGAGGCCAGTGATCGAAGCGGATGGATTCTCGAGGGTAATCGCGTTCGTCGCGGAGCTGACACTGACGGGTATGGCGAAGGGCGGGTTGCCGCTGAGCGGGCTGACGATGTTTGTGGTGGGGTCCTGGCTCAAGATGGCATAAGCGGCGCGAATGGAAGTCTTGCCGTTCTTGAAGGGATCCCAGGCGAACCCGATGCGCGGCTCAAAATTCTTGTTGTTGGTGTGAAACGGATGCGCCGCGGGAATGAGCGTGCCGGTTGGGAGATCGAAATTGGTGAAGCGGGCGTCGGCCGCCGATGGAGTGGAATCCCATTCGTAGCGCAAGCCGAAATTGATGGTGAAGTTGGGCCGCCATTTGAAGCTATCCTGCGCGAACACACCGTAGGACGGCTGCAGGATGCGGTCATTTCCGGCTCCCAGCAAAACGGTGAAAGCGGAGGATTCATCGGCGAGGAAATCCGTCATGGTGGGGTAGGTGAAGCTGCCGACGTTCTCGGCGATGTTGTTGTTGTAGGCGCGCCGGATTTCTCCGCCGAAAGCCATGGAGTGGCGATCCTTCAGCCAGCTCAGCGTGTCGTTCAGCACGACGGTGGTGTCGCCGCGCCCTTGCGGTTCGGCGGTGGGGCCGCCGAAATTCATGTCGCCCGAAACGTTGATATTCGGTATGCCGACGCCCACGGGCGCGCCGGGAGGAAGCGTGATGTCAAAATCCGCTGGATTCAGAGCGGTCGGGGTAAAGATCAGGTGGATCCGGTTGTAGCCGAGCCGCACGGTATTGGCGAGCGAAGGGCTGAAGACGTGGTCCTCGCTGATGGTCATGAGCTGGCGGAAACCGTCGCGGGTATCGCCAAAGCCCGGGATATTAGCCGGGGCTGCGCCGCCCTGCGTGGGTTCCTGGCGGAGGTCCTTCTGCATGACGTAATAGAAATGCAGCCGGTCATTTTGCCGCAGCTCGATGTCCAAGTCGCCAGAGCCCTGGTTCAGGCTCACGTTGGCCAGAGCCGCGCCGCTAAAGCCGTTAAAGTTCGCGGGAATTCCGGTGGTGTCCGTGCCCGGAGTATTCGCGGCAGGGACGAGTTTCAAAAGACTCAGAACCGCCGGTGAGGTTACGGTCGAAATCTGGTTCTGACTGGGAACGATGGCGCCCAGAGTGAGGCCTTGATGCTGACGGATGCCCTCGTAGGCCACGAAGAAGAAGATCTTGTTTTTCTTTATGGGGCCGCCGAAGTCGCCGCCGAATTCATTGTGCTTAAAGGGAGCTTGGGGCGAAGGCAATGCATTGAAATAGTTACGGGCATCCAGCGCGTTGTTGCGGAAAAACTCGAAGGCTTCCCCGTGGTATTCGTTCGTGCCAGAGCGCGTGGCGATGTTGACGATGGCGCCGGCGTTGCGGCCGTACTGCGCCGGAAACGTGGAGTTATCCACTTTGAATTCTTCCAGCGTGTCGATCGGAGGCTGGAAGGTGACCTGGTTCTGCACCGGATCGTTCAAGTTGATGCCGTTCACCAGCCAGTTCGTCGTGTCTTCCCGCTGGCCGGCGGTATTGATGGCGAACGATCCTTGCCCGCGCAGGGGGGCCGTTAGAAAACCATTGGCCGGCGGAGTGACGGTGCCGGGGGTGAGCAGGTTCAAATCGACGAAGTGGCGTCCATTCAAAGGGATCTCCTGGACGGTTTTTGAATTGATGACCTGCCCCACGCCGGTAGTGGAAGTTTCTATTAAGGGAGCCTCGGTGGTCACCTGCACTTGTTGGGAGACCGAGCCGACGGTCAGTTGAAGATCCTTGGTCACAGAGGTGGCGACATCCAGCCGGAGATCCGTGATTACCAGCGTCTGAAAGCCCGCCTGCGTCACGGTGATTTGATAATTGCCGGGCGGCAGCGAGGGAAAGACATACAGCCCCGCGCTATTGGTTTGCGTGTTCCATTCTTCCGAGGTTGCGGCGTTCCTCAAGACGACTTTTGCCGACGGAACGGCAGCACCCGAGGCGTCTGAAACCGTACCGTTGAGCAGCGCGGTGGACTGCGCATGCGTCACCGGGCACAGCGAACAAGACAAAATAAATAGCAGAATAATCACAACGAGCAACGCAACCGGGAAGACACTGCGCGCTTTCTGATTGTTCATGACTCCTCCTGGTTTGAGAGACGAATCGGGATCGAGCTGGCAATGCGGAATCGGCAAAATCTCTGACACGGATGCCGATGAGCCCTGCCGCAGCTGATCACACTGGGAAACTCGCCCAACATCGTCCGATCTACTGACTAGACCCACACACCCACAGAGGCGCATTTGGGATGCGCCGAACTCTCTAAAGTTCCGCAGGCAATTTCATCGCCAAGAATCGAGGAATGTGGCGTCCATGGTAAGTGACTGTCCTTACACCATCTACGGAAAATGGAGCAGAGCCGGTAAGACTTGAGAGCTGCAGTGCATACAAATATTCGTAGGGGGCATTCCAATTCCTGGAATCCTTGAGATTTCCATATGCCCCTGACAGCACCCGAGGCAAGCCGCCGCCTTGCAGCGGGCAGCCCACGCGGCGCCGGACAGCGAATCACGCTACGGCATTGCTTGTAACCGCGTACGGTATTCCCCGGATGGCCGCCGCATTCGGGATACGTAATACTGCGCCGGCTTAGGAAGCCGGCGACCCGAGGATCTGCGGGGCGCGAGAGCAAGAGCCTTCCTGGCGCGGGCCGTCGAGCTGCAAGAGAGGTACCAGATGCGAACGATCCTGTTGATTATTCTCGTCGTGCTGATTCTGGGGGCGCTGCCCACCTGGCCGTACAGCGCGGGCTGGGGCTACTATCCGAGCGGCGGATTAGGGCTGATTTTATTGATCTTATTGATTCTGGCCGTGCTGGGCAGATTGTGAGGGCGGGCGCATGAATCGTCCCACAGGTGAGCGAGTCGCCGCGGTACTGGCGTTTTCCGCAGCGATGATCCTGGCGATGGCGTCGTTTGGATTTTTTCTGGTTAGCGTCTTGGCGGCGACAGGAGACGAAAGCGGAGAGCCGGTGTCGGTGGCGATCGCGGGAATGGCCGTCGCGGGTGGTTTCCTGCTGCTGATTCTGGCGGGCGTCACCGGGTGGGCGGCGATGAACGTCGGGGAATTGCGCGAATTGGCGCAGATGGTGTCTATTTCCGTGACGGCGATCGTCGCGAACCTCGAACGAAAGTTGCGGGGCGGCACGATTGCGGCACGGCACTTCTGAAGAATTTCGCATGCCGCGCCACCTGAAGACGGGAAGGATCGGTCGGCCGATAACTGCAAGAGCGATCGGCATTCCTTCGAAAGAATCATTCCAAGCTGTGAAGCCGGAGATTAATCTGCTTCGCTCGGAGTTGCTGTGGCTCCCGGCGCAACAGCAGCACGCGGCTTTCCCTGCAAGCGTAGCCGCAGGCGGTCGAACTCCAGATAGACGACCGGAGTGGTGAAGAGCGTCAGCATCTGACTCAAAATCAGTCCTCCCACAATCGTGATGCCCAGCGGCCGGCGCAATTCGTAGCCCGTGCCGGTTCCCAGCGCCAGCGGCAGAGCGCCCAGCAGCGCGGCCATCGTGGTCATCAGGATCGGGCGAAAGCGCAACATGCACGCTTCGAAGATCGCGTCATGGGTGCTCTTGCCTTCCTCGCGCTGCGCCTGCAGAGCGAAATCAATCATCATGATGGCGTTCTTCTTCACGATTCCGATCAGCAGCACGATCCCGATGATGGAAATGATGTTCAGATCTTGTTTGAAGAGCATCAATGCGAGCATCGCGCCCACGCTGGCGGACGGCAGAGTGGAGATGATCGTCCAGGGATGAATCAGGCTTTCATACAGGATGCCGAGAACGATGTAGACGGCGGCGAGGGCGGTCACGATCAGCCAAGGCTCGGTGCCGAGCGATTGCTGATAGGCCTCGAGTGTGCCGGCATAAAATCCTTGCAGCGAGGAAGGCGCGCCGAGGCGCTTCTGCATCTGGTTGATGGCCGTCGTGGCGTCGCTCATGGACACGTTGGGCGCAAGGTTAAAGGAGACGGTGACCGAAGGAAACAGGCCGGTGTGATTGATGGCCAGTGGCGTGGTGTTCGCTCGGCCCTTAGCGACGGTGAGCAACGGGATGTTCTGGCCGCTGGCGCTGCGAAGGTAGATGTCTTTCAAGCCTTCGGGGCTTTGCCAATACTGAGGCGCAACTTCCAGCACCACGTAGTATTGGTTCAACTGCGTGTAAATGATGGAGACTTCCGATTGGCCGAACGCGCTGTACAACGCGGAATCGAGCGACTGCACGGTCAGGCCGAGCTTCGCGGCGGTGATGCGATCGTAGTTCAGCAGCTCATCCAAGCCGCCATTTTGCTGGTCGGAGCTGACGTCCTGCAGGCCTGGCAGTTTCTGCATCGCGGCCAAAAGAATCGGCGCCCACTTGGAAAGATCCTGCACGTTATCGGACTGGATCGTGTACTGATACAGCGCGTTGCCGGAGCGGCCGCCGATGCGCAGGTCCTGCACCGCCTGCAGATACGCCGAAGCAACGGGCAAGGCGTTTAGTTTAGGACGCAGGCGGTCAATGATCTGCGCGGCACTGACCTTGCGCTCGGCGAGCGGCTTCAGTGCCACGTACGAGGAACCCGTGTTGGTGGCCCCGTTGCCGCCGGTAAACGCAATTACGTTCGCGACGGCAGGGTCATTCTTGATCACGCCGCCGATCTGCTGAATGGCAGTGTTCATTGCCGCGAAGGATGCATCCTGCGGCCCTCGTACGGCGCCGGAAAGCGCGCCCGTGTCCTGCTGCGGGAAAAAGCCCTTGGGGATTTTGATGATCAGGACCACGTTGAGCGCGATGGTGATGAACAGCACGATGAGCGTGAGCGCCGGATGGTCCAGGACCCAGGTCAGAGTGCGGCGATACAAGGACAGCACCCAGTCAAAGAACTTCTCGCTGGCATTGTAAATGCGGCCGTGTTTTACCGTGCGCTCGTCCTGCAATAAGTAGGCGCACATCATCGGCGTCGTGGTGAGCGAGATGATCATGGAGACCAGGATGGCCGTCGAGAGGGTGATCGCGAACTCGCGGAACAGGCGGCCCACGATTCCGCCCATCAGCAGCAGCGGAATAAAAACGGCAATCAGCGAAATGCTGATGGAGAACACCGTGAACCCGATTTCCTCGGCGCCCTTCAGCGCCGCGGCAAAAGGCTTCAGGCCGTTTTCCAGATGACGCGCGACATTTTCCATCACCACGATGGCGTCATCCACCACGAATCCCGTGGAAATGGTCAGAGCCATCAGCGAAAGATTGTCAATGCTGAATCCGAACAGATACATCACCGCGCAGGTACCAATCAGCGAGACCGGCACGGCCACGGCGGGAATCATCGTGGCGCGCGGGTTGCGCAGAAACACAAAGACCACCAGGATCACCAGGACGATGGAAATCAGCAGCGTTCTTTCGACGTCACTAACCGAGGCGCGGATGGTCGTCGTGCGATCCAGAACCATGGTGATCTCGATGCCCAGCGGAATAGACGCCTTGATGAACGGAAGCTGCGCGATCACGCGGTCCACCGTGGCGATGATGTTGGCGCCGGGTTGGCGAAAGATGATCACGGTGATGGCGCGCTTGCCGTTCAAATAGCCGGCAGCGCGCACGTTTTGCACCGAGTCTGTCACCTGCGCCACATCGGAAAGGTGCACAGCCGCGCCGTGGTTGTAACCGACGATCAGCGGCTTGTAGTCATCCGCCTTGGAAATCTGGTCGTTGGCAAGGATGTCCGCGGTCACAATGCCGTCGGAGATCTGGCCTTTGGCCAGATCGGAATTCTGCAGGCTCAGCACCGATTGCAAATTCGCGAGAGTAAGGCCATAGCCGGCCAGTTGCGTGGGATTTGCATCCACCCGCACGGAGGGCAAGGCGCCGCCTCCGACGCTCACCTGGCCCACGCCCTGAATCTGCGACAACTTCTGCTCGATGACGGTCGAGGCTGTGTCATACACGCTCGCCGGACCGTATTTATCCGACGTGAGGCCCAGGATCATGATCGGCGCGTCGGCCGGATTCACTTTGCGATAGGTGGGATTCGACGGCAGGTTGGCGGGCAAGTAGGTTCGCGCGGCATTGATGGCCGATTCCACGTCACGCGCCGCACCATCAATGTCGCGACTGAGATCAAACTGAATCGTGATGGAGGTGCTGCCAAGCGTGCTGGTGGAAGTCATCTCCGTCACGCCAGCGATGTGGCCGAACTGCCGCTCGAGAGGAGTGGCCACCGAGGAGGCCATAATCTCGGCACTACCTCCCGGCAAGCCTCCACTGACGGAGATCGTTGGAAAGTCAACTTCGGGCAGCGGCGACACGGGCAGCACTTCAAACGCAGTGGCTCCGGCAAGAGCAATCGCCAGCGTGAGCAACGTCGTAGCCACCGGCCGATGAATGAACGGCGCAGAGATGTTCATGCGGGCCCTGCAGCTTCTGCGTCGGGCGCGCCTGCCGTCTCCTGCTTTTGCGATTTGGGAGAAAAACGCTGCGCCAGATTATCAAAGAAAATGTAGATGACCGGCGTAGTGTACAGGGTGAGCGCCTGGCTCAGCAGCAGCCCGCCCACCATCGCGATGCCCAGCGGCCGACGCAACTCGGAACCGAATCCAGTTCCCAGAGCCAGTGGCAACCCCGCGAGCAGCGCGGCCATCGTGGTCATCATAATCGGGCGAAAACGCAGCAGGCAGGCCTCGTAAATCGCGTCCGTGGAACTTTTGCCGCCCTTGCGCTCGGCTTCCAAAGCGAAATCGACCATCATGATGCCGTTCTTTTTTACGATGCCGATCAGCAGGACGATGCCGATGATCGCCACCACGCTCAAATCCTGGTGAAACAAAATCAACGCCAGGAAAGCTCCCACGCCGGCGGAGGGCAGCGTGGAGAGAATCGTAATCGGGTGCACGAAGCTCTCGTACAGAACACCCAGCACGATATAAACCGTCACCAGCGCCGCAAGAATCAGTAGCGGTTCATTCGCCAGCGAATTCGTGAAGGAAGCCGCGGTGCCTTGAAAGCCGGCCTGCAGGCTGGGAGGCATGTGCATGTCTTGTTGCGCCTTATTGATCGCGCTGATGGCGGTGCCCAGCGCGGCGTTCGGTGCCAGATTGAAGGACGCGGTGATGGCCGGGAATTGACCCTGATGCGTAATCACCAGCGGCTCCCTGGTGTTCTCAAAGTGGGAGAAAGCGCTCAGCGGCACTGCGCTGCTCATGGCCGAGCTGGTGCCGCCTGCGGAGTTTGCTCCGTTGCTGGACGCGGTCGGGAAAGTGGGCGAAAGCGCGTTTGCAGGAGGAGCAAGCGTACTGGCCGACGGAGTGTAGAGTGCAGAACCGGTTAGCGCGTTCGACCCGGCGGAGGAGGAACTGGAAGACGCAAACGAGGAATTGGCCCCTGCACCGCTTGCGCCATTCGAAGCACTGGACTGAATATAAATATGATTTAGCTTGTTGGGGTCTTTCTGAAATTGCGGCTGGCTCTCCAGCACCACGTGGTATTGATTCACCTGCGTGTACATCGTGCTGATTTGCCGCTGGCCGAACGCGTCATACAAAGTGTTATCAATCGTTGCTGGCGCGATGCCCAATCGCCCGGCGGTGATCCGGTCAATCACCAGAGTTACGGCCAGGCCTCCCGGTTGCTGGTCGGTCGCCAGGTCTTCCAGTTCCGGCAGTTCTTTCAGCCGGTCCATGAAACGATTGGTCCAAAGGTTCAGTTCATTGGCATCGGAGTCTTCCAGCGCGTACTGGTATTGCGTGCGGCTCACGCGGTCATCGACGGTAATGTCCTGCACCGGCTCCATGAACAGCTCGATTCCCTGAACTTTGTCCAATCGCGTCTTGAGCCTGCGGATCAGGTCCGACGCGCTGATCTTGCGCTCGGCGAGCGGTTTCAGGTTGATGGACATCCGGCCGCTGTTGGTCGTGATGTTCGTGCCATCTGCGCCGATAAACGATGAAATGCTTTCCACAGCCGGGTCTTCCATCACCGCCTTGGCAAGTTCTTGCTGTTTTTCCGCCATGGCTTGGGAGCTGATGGACGCAGGCGCCTGCGAAATGCCCTGGATTACGCCCGTGTCCTGCACCGGGAAAAATCCCTTGGGGATGATGATGTAAAGAAATATTGTGAGCAGCAGCGTGGCGACGGCGACCAACAGAGTAATCGTCTGGTAGCGCAGAACAAATTTCAGAGTCCGCCCATAAAACGCGATCATATTTTCAAAAACACGTTCCGAAGCCTTGTAGAAGCGCCCTTGCTGGTCTTCGGGCGTGTGCCGCAGGATTCGCGCGCTCATCATCGGTGTGAGAGTGAGGGAGACCACCGCCGAGAGCACGATGGTGACGGCCAGCGTCACTGCAAACTCGCGGAACAGCCGCCCCACGACGTCGCCCATGAATAAAAGCGGAATCAGCACGGCGATCAACGAGACGGTCAGCGAGAGAATGGTGAATCCGATTTGCTCCGCGCCCTTGAGCGCCGCTTCCATCGGTGGATCGCCTGCTTCGATGTAGCGCGAAATGTTTTCGATCATCACGATGGCATCATCGACCACAAAACCGGTGGAGATTGTCAGCGCCATCAGCGATAAGTTATCCAGGCTGTAACCCAGCAGGTACATCACCGCCAAAGTTCCAACCAGTGACAGCGGCACCGCCACCGCCGGAATAATGGTGGCGTAAAGGCTGCGCAAGAAAAGAAAGATGACCAACACGACGAGGCCGATGGTCAAGAGCAGTTCGAACTCGACGTCAGAAACCGACGCTTCGATAGCAGTCGTAAGATCGGTAAGCGTGGTGACCTGAATTCCCGTAGGCAGGTTAGCTTTCAGCTGCGGAATCAGTGCCTTGATGCTTTTCACCACGCTGATGGTGTTCGCGCCGGGCTGCCGTTGCACATTCAAGATGACCGCAGGCGTCTGATTCATCCACGCGGCCTGAGAATTATTCTCGACGCCATTCACGATGCCGGCTACGTCCGTGAGCATCACCGGCGCGCCGTTACGGTAGGCCACCACAACGTTTTTGTAATCCGTGTTGGTGACCAGCTGATCGTTGGCGTCAATCTGGTAATCCTGCCTGGGACCGTCGAAGTTTCCTTTGGCCGCGTTCACGCTGGCCACAGTCAGCGCCGTACGCAAGTCTTCCAGGTTGATGCCGTAGGATGACAGCGCCGTGGGATTCGCTTGAATGCGGACGGCTGGTTTTTGTCCGCCGCTGATGGTTACCAGCCCCACCCCATTGAGCTGCGAAATCTTGGGCGCCAGGCGCGTGTCCACCAGGTCTTCCACTTGCGGAAGCGGCATCGAGCTGGAAGTGATCGCGAGCGTCAGTACGGGGGCGTCCGCCGGATTCGTCTTGCTGTAGGTAGGCGGCGCGGGCAGGATGGATGGCAGCAGGCTTTGCGAGGCGTTGATGGCTGATTGCACTTCTTCTTCGGCAATATCAATACTCAATGTGAGATTAAACTGCAGCACGATGACCGAAGTGCCGCCGGAGCTTGAGGAAGTCATCTGGCTCAAACCCTGCAGCTCGCCGAATTGACGCTCGAGCGGCGCCGTCACCGTCGTCGCCACCACCGTCGGGCTTGCTCCGGGATAAAAAGTGAGCACCTGAATGGTGGGATAGTCCACTTGAGGCAATGCGGAGATGGGAAGTTGCGTGTAGCCGACGATGCCAACCAGCAGGATTGCGACCATCAACAAAGAAGTAGCGACCGGCCGCAAGATGAACGGACGAGAAGGACTCACGGAGCGCTGCTCCCGGTGGTGCTGGGAGTAGCCGGCTTGTTGGAAACAACGACGGCGATGTTGTCCTGCAATTTATCGAAGCTGCTGTTGGCGACCACGTCTCCAGGATTGATGCCGTCAACCTGCGTCACACCGCCGTTGGTCACGCCTGGCTTTACGCTGCGCATGTGCGCGACATTGCCTTGAATCACGTACACAAAAGACGCCTGGCCATTCTGTTGAATGGCGGATGAGGGAACCAGCGTCACGCCCTGCAAGGTGTTCACCAGGAGCCTGGTGTTCACAAACTGGTTCGGGAAGAGCGCATCATTTGTATTGGCGAAGACCGCGCGCCCTTTCACCGTGCCGGTGGTGGTGTCTATCTGATTGTCGAGCGTCAGCAGCTGGCCGCTCGCAATTTTCGTTTGCGCGGTGCGATCGAAGGCATCCACAGTGAGCTTGGCTTTCGCGCGCAGGCGAGCCTCGACCGGATCGAGGCTGTCTTCCGGTATGGTGAAAATCACGGTGATGGGCTCGAGCTGGGTGATGACGGCGAGCGTGAGCGTTCCAGAGGACTGCACCACGTTGCCGGGATCCACCAACCGCAGACCCACGCGTCCGGCGATGGGAGCGGTAATGTGGCAGAAATCCAGCTGCACCTGATCGAATTGCACTGTTCCTTCGTCGTTCTTTACGGTGCCCTCATCCTGGTGCACCAGTTTTTCCTGGTCATCCAGAATTTGCTTGGCAATTGCGTTGCGCGCCCACGCTTCCTGGTAGCGCGCCAGATCCATTTGCGCCTGCGCGAGCAGATTCTGGTCCCGCTCCAGCGCGCCTTGCGCTTGCAAGAGTGTTGCCCGGAACGGACGCGAATCTATGTCAATCAGCGAATCGCCCTTGGCGATGCGTTGACCCTCCGTGTAGTGCACGCCAACGATTATTCCCGTGACCTCGGCGGTGATCGAAGAGGTGTACACCGGGGTCACTGTGCCGATGGAGTCCAGGTAAACGCCGATGTCCCCTTTTTGCGCCGTGGTGGTGGTGATGGTGATGCCGGGCGGGCGAACCTTCGTGGCCGCAGCTTTTTTGGCGTCTTCGTGATGGCGATAGATCAGGAAAAGCACAATCGCGATTACCAGCAGTGCCAGGACCCACCAAACGAACCGCGGTCCGTTGTGCCGAGGAGCTGGCAGAACAGGCGCGGGAGCGGCCGGAGCCGGAGGAGTTTGATAGTCAGGAATGTTTGAGGGGGTGTTTTTTATCTCGGCAATAAGAATCTCCTGACTGCTGCTGAAATGGCTTCCATGGTACTGCCGCGGAGCGACTCTCCAAAATACAATAATTCTTGTAGCCGCGAGGCTCAGTAATGTTACGGTCATGGAGCCCCAAAGCATTTTGACCGCCATTGTTTGCGGCTTCCACCTGAAAGCTGGAATTGCGTTAATTGCTCACCGTGGCCCCACCCTCGGGAAGCAAATGTTGCGCAGGCGCGTTAATCAGGATCAGGCTGGTCGCCGGGCGGCAGAGTCCTCGCATTCCAGCGGTTGTCCACAGCGGACCGAAGATGCTGCGAGATCTGGACTGTCGCCCTCGACGAGTCAGGCAAGCCCGGGGAACCGCGTCCAGTTGCCGGCGTAGCCAGGGGATTGATGCCGGCATTCTCCCCCGATGGGCGCTGGTTGGCCTACGCTTCGCCAGAATCCGGTACCATTCAGATTTATGTCGGGCCTTTTCCCGGGCCGGGAGGGCAGATGGCAAATCTCCACCGGCATCGGCCTGGAGCCCCGCTGGTCGAAGAGCGGCCACGAGCTGTTCTACTCGGACGGAACGAGGCTCGTCGCGGTGCCTTATACGGTCGCGAAAAACTCTTTCCAACCCGGCCAACCGCGAATTCTTTTCGGCAGGAGCTTCGAGATGCGCGCTCCGCTCGGCTCCTACGATGTGATGCCCGACGCTGAGCACTTCGTGATGTTCCAGCGCACCGGCGGCAGAACCGCCGCGGCCTCCGGTCCCGCCGTAGTCCTAAACTGGATTGACCAAGCCCGCCAACTCGTAGCCGCCGGCCAGAACGACGCCGCCAGATAAACCGTACAGAAACGATGTGGACGGCGGGAGGGATGAAGCCGGGGCCGTCGCGGATGTCAGGCTCAAGCGCATTCTGGCCGGCAAGATGCTGCCAACCTAACTTGCCGCCGCGCACCTCGCTAGCCGACCCATCCGCGCGGATTTATTTCGTTGCCTGCTTGCCGACCGGCACGTGCAATCTGTCGCTGGCGAACGCGACCGGCCCCGCATAGGACGCACGTATCGATCTGCGCACGGCATCTTCCTGCCCTTCTACGTCGGGCGCGAGATGACTGAGCAGCAAACTCTTTACTGCGCTCTCGCGCGCGGCTTCGCCAATTTTCTTCGGCGGCGTATGCAAGTCGTAAAGTTGCGATGGTGAATTCGGAGGGTCCAGCACGGCGCAATTGAAAATCAGCAAATCCGCATCCTTCGCGAGTTGCACCAGGTTCGGCAGGGCCGATGCATCCATGTCTCCGGAAAAAACTACGGCCGCGCCTTTGTAGGAAATCCGGTACGCCACCGAGGGGCAATCGCCGTGATGCGTCGCGATTTCTTCCACCACTAGGCCATTTTCATCCACAATTTTCGTACGCGGGGAGTCCAGCGTGATGGCCAGATCGCGCACCTGGAACGATTCGTCCGCGCCAAACGTCTTTTGATACTCGAACGCGCCGCCTTTACCCACCAGCAAGTCCACAAATCGCGAGGTCTTGGGAAATAGTCCCGCCCCGTCCGGACCAAAAATTCGATACACGATTGGTCCGTCGCTGCTGAGCGCTCGCGCATTAAAGAACGCCGCCAGGTCTCCGCTGTGATCAATATGCAGATGCGTCAGCAAAACCGTATCTACGTTGTCCAGGTCCAGGTTCAGTTCTCCGATTCGCAGGAACGCTCCCGGCCCGGCATCCAGCAAAATCCGCGGAGTGCCATCGAGCAATACGATGAAGCTGGACCCCGCCCTGCCGAACGGCCGCGGCCCGCCCGAACCAAGCACCACCACTTCCAGCGCAGGCTTTGCCGGAGCACAGCGCACGCAAGTGGGAAATAAAACTGAAACGACGACAGCCATTCCCAGCAGCAGCGTCTTCATAGCTGTTCACTTTCTCCCGGCGAGCGGTCCGGTCGCGTCTCGGGCACGCCTCGCGGGGACCAGATTAATACTCCGCGCCTGCGACTTGCTAGCTTGAACGGAAGAGCGACTCGCCGCGAGTCAACCGCGGCGGGTTACCTCGAGTTTCCATTCTTGACGCCCAGATGAAGCGTGCTGCCGCAACGATCTCCTGCGCGTAGAGGATTCCCCTGATGGTCCTCGCCTTGGGAATGCGCAATTCTGCGCCGGCTCAGGAAGCTCGCAACCAGAAGACTCGCGCGCTGTAGGAGCGAGCCTCTTTGTCGCTCGAGCAATGGTGCCGGGACAGCGTGATGCAATTCATCTTTCGCTTTGTGGCCGGTGGTTCGATCGCGTCATTGTTTGCCGCTCTGGGCGATGTTCTAAAACCCAAGAGCTTCGCAGGGCTGTTCGGCGCTGCGCCTTCGGTGGCGCTGGCAACTCTGGGACTGCCAATCCTGCTAGCGGGACGACTTTACGCCGCGCACGAGGCTCGTTCGATGATCGCAGGCGCCCTGGCTTTCTTCGTATATGCGATCGTCTGCAGCCACCTGCTAATCAGTTGTTCTGCCGCCGACAGGCCCCCGTCCGGTCTCACAAGAGGTTGTACAATGCTGTCTTGCTTCTCTGCGTCGCATGAAACCGATGCGTACATTCGTGACCTGCACCAAACGGTTGTTGTTGCCGCGCTGCTTTGTTTGTTCGCTTTTATGCAGCACCCTGATGATAGGAGGCTTTGCGGTTCGACCAGCGCTGCCCACCTTCCAGCAAACTCCGACTGAGCCCTTGAACGTGCCGGAACTTGACGCTGGCTTTCACTTTCTCTACGAACTGAAACTAGCGGAAGCTCACACACAGTTTGAGGCCTGGCAAAAATCGCACCCGGAAGACCCGCCGGGGA